>Ga0334890_1003162_pt1 | contig 17178 bp, 18 predicted proteins | sample GraSluR1_MG_3_FD_207220 | JGI IMG/M metagenome (GOLD analysis project Ga0334890, IMG submission 207220) | Sludge microbial communities from methane-producing bioreactor in Wageningen University, Netherlands - Granular Sludge_31_08-R1 | ecosystem: Engineered > Bioreactor > Anaerobic >... | reverse complement strand
CCAAAGAAGGAGACACTTTCATCCGTTATCTCGTTCAGCCAATCCAATGCTGCAATATGCTCATCAGTAAATTGTGCTGCAATCCAGATAACCACAGAAGCCTTAAGGCCAGCACCATATGTAAATATTTGTCCTAAGTGTTTATGGTCAGTTCGTTCCAGCTGGTTCTCAATAACTACCCAGCGATCATCCTCGTCTTTGCATAGGATATCTGCAAAAAAGGAACCGACTTCTTTCTCAATCGAATCAAGATCAAGTGTAATACCAATTGTTTCGCTTAGTAAACGAAGGTTCTCTTCTTCAGCCAACCATGGTGTGAACTGCGAACTCTCATGTGTCCAGATGTTTCGCAAATTTACTTTTTCCAATCGTCCCAGTCGTTGTTCAACCATGAATGCCTCCAATCAATGATATTGCAAGTGATTATATATGAATATGATCCAAACCAAGTTTCTCTCTTTTGAAACCCCGTTTGTTGCTTGTATTACTATTCATCTACAATAAAAAAACTGGGTTTCAGCGCATAGAAACCCAGTTTTGCTGTCTCAATCAGCCACCGGCGCAGAGAACCACAGCACCAGCCCGTCGGGGTCCTGCGCTTTCACAATGCGGTGCCCCCAGGGGTAGTTTTTGGGTTCTTCCAGGATGGTGACGCCGTGTTCCTTCAAATGTGCATACAGGGCGTCCACATCTTCCACCTGCAGGGCAACCCACGCGCCCTGCGGCGGCGCATAGTCCACCCCCGCCAGGCCGCCCAGCACTTCGATCATGCCGCCGCCCGCCACATAAATGGTGCCGCAATCATTGGGGCCGAAGTCCCAGCCATGGTCAACGGGCAGCTGCAGCACCTCGCCATAGAAGGCAGTCGCTTTCTGGTAATCTTTGCTAACGAACATAATACGGAATTCTCCGCCGGGTACGATCATGATTATCTCCTTCTCAGAGGGTAAGTTTTGTTGAATTATATCAGGCAAGTTTGTCTTCCTGCGTAAGGTTCGCGACAGCGAACCGCATCGAAGGATCAGTGTGACCTTTCGGCATGTCTCTCCTATGCAAAACCAGCAGGAACATTTTGTGAGAAGTTGTGAATTGGATAAGGCGAAAAAACAACTGATGGAGTAGCGGCGGTGAATTCACCGCCGCTACATCGAATGTTATTGGTTGCCTTCAATGGAGCAGAGTGACCAGGCGGATTTTACGGTGGCACTTACCGCAAGGATTCATTGTTGGGGGTGAGTCACATGCGGGTGGTTGTGAAGATAAACTGACCCTTCGACTTAATTTGGCTCTGCCAAATCTCGCTCAAGGGAAAAAGGCCAGTTAAGCAGGATAATTGCCCTCCGTGCGCCAGATATCAAGCATCAACTCGTAGCGTTCCAGCGGCATGCCCGTGTAGACGCAGTTACTGGTCGAGAAGATATAGCCGCCGCCGGGCATGCCACTCTGCAGAGCATAACGGGTGGATTCGATCACCTCTTCTTCCGTGCCGGTGTCCAGCTTGGAGCAGTCCACATTGCCGATCAGGCACACTTTATCGCCCACCAGGCGTTTGACCTCGGCGATGTCCACCCCCGCCATGGGGTCAATGGAATGCAGCGCGTGCGGGTTGGCTTCCACCAACTGGTCAAGGATCGGCATGATATTGCCGTCGGTGTGCTTGATGACATAAAAGCCCATCTCGCGGTAGGCAGCGATGGATTCGGTCAGGAAAGGGGTCACATATTTGCGGAAAAGGCGCGGTGAGAGGAACGGCCCGCTGTTGAAGCAGTAATCGGCGCACATGAAGAAACCATCCAGCACGCCGTGTTTCGCCAGTATCTGCGCTTTGTCAATGTGCCAATCCAAACGCCGCTGGGCTTCGTCCAGCAAGCCTTGCGGGTCATCCGCCATTTTGTAGGAAAATTCCGCCATATGCTCGCCATCCGGCAGCGAAAAGGTCGGGTCGCCGTGCGTGCCGAGGAAGTATTCGTCGCCGGAAATCTCACGGATGGCATCCAGCAAACGCATGAACGCCTCAATAGTGGGCATGGTCGGCTGTACGAAGATGGCGCTGTGCTCATAACGCCGCGCGATATCGACATACAACTGCGCCACATCCTTGATCTGCAGGCGCTGTTCTTTGGCTTCCATCTGGTCCCACTGGGCATAGCGGCGGTGTTCAGGGTGCATCTTGCCGAAGGCTTCCATGGTGAGGTAGAACACCAGTTCAAAAGTCGGCACGCGCCCCGTCAGCGGCTTGCGCTCCAGCGCGGTGATCCATCGTTCTCGTTCAGTCAGTCTGTTCATGTGATTCTCCTTGGGTGAATTAAGGCAAGTATAACCACAATACAGGCTTTTGGTAAGGAAAAAAGTCTCCCGCCCCTCATCTGAAAATTTTTATGATTTTTTAACATTCTTTAAACACTGCATATATACACCCTTACTATCATAGAGGTAGACAAAAACCAAACGTTCAAGGAAACGAAAAATTTGTATTGATGGAGGTAACCTATGTTTCGCTATTACAATTTAAACGATGAAATGGACCGTATGCGCCGCGAGATGGACCGCATGTTCCGCTCTGTTTCTGGCGCCGGTCTCAGCACCCCGGGCGGCTACCCCGCCATGAATATGTGGCTGGATGGCGATAACGTCATCCTGACCGCTGAACTGCCGGGCGTTGCGCGTGATGAGGTCGATATTTCGATCGAGGGCGACACCCTGACCCTCTCGGGCGAGCGCAAACCGCAGGAATTGCCCGAAGGCGCCACCTATCATCGCCGCGAGTGCGGCTACGGCAAATTCACCCGCGTGATCAAACTCCCGTATCAGATCAACCTGGATGAAGTCAAAGCCCGCATGCACAACGGCGTCCTCGAGGTCAAACTGGAACGCGCCGAAGCTGACAAACCGCGCAAGATCAAAGTCCTTGAGGGGTGATGAACATGTTTGGAAAGAAACGAAATCAAGAAGAAGTGAATGAACGGAGGCAAACCATGGCTGAGAATACCAATCTGGAACCAACCAAAGAGGAAATGGAACTGACCGAAGGTGCCGAACGCACCCGTCCGCGCCGTGTCTTCGTGCCACGCGCCACCATCTATGAGCACAATGACGAAATCACCATCCTGGTCGATATGCCCGGCGTACAGGCCGATAACATCGACATTGTGATGGAAAAAAACGAGCTCAAAATCGGTGGCATGGTCACCCACGAAGCGCCTGAAGGTTATTCGCTGGTCTACAGTGAATACTCGGTGGGTGATTACGAGCGCAGCTTCGTTCTGCCACGCGACATCGACCGCGAAAAGATCGAGGCTTCGATGAAAGACGGCGTCCTCACCGTCAAATTGCAGCGTGCTGAAGCCTATCAGGCCCGCAAAATTGACGTGAAAGCAATCGAATAATACAGATACATCTTTTTTCTGACATTTGCCGGGAGACATCCCGCCAATGAAGTAGTATCTTCTCTCCCCCTTTGGTAACCGCCCCGCATATCGTGCGGGGCGGTATCGTTAATTTGACAATTTGCGGTCTGGAGGGAGAGAAAGTACTGGAACATAGGTTCGATGTCACTTCCCGCAAAACACTGTTGACGTCCTTTACACGACTGATAATATCTCTAAGCCATTCTGATTTTGTACTTCTCACCAGATGATTGTAAAATTATGCCAATAAATAAGTGGGCGCGGCTGGGGCTGCCGCGGCCAGAGGAGTTTGGTTATGCAATTGACAAGTGTAAAGGTTGACAAACCTGAAGCGATCAATTTCATCCTGGGACAGTCACATTTCATCAAAACGGTAGAAGATTTGTATGAGGCCCTGGTGAATGGTGTTCCGGGTATCCAGTTCGGCATTGCATTTTGTGAAGCCAGCGGCGAACGACTGGTGCGTATCAGCGGTACCAGCCAGGAAATGATTGACCTGGCACAGAAGAACGCCCAGGCGGTGGGGGCCGGTCACAGTTTCTTCATCTTTCTGGCGGAAGGCTTCTACCCCGTCAACGTGCTCAACGCGGTGAAGAACGTGCCCGAAGTGTGCCATATCTTTTGCGCCACCGCCAACCCCACCGACGTTATTCTGGCGCAGACTGAACAGGGCCGCGCTATTCTGGGGGTGGTGGATGGCTTCAGCCCGCTGGGTGTAGAAGATGAACAAGGCCGTGCATGGCGCAAAGGATTTTTACGCATGATCGGCTATAAGGAAGCAGAATGAACACCCATATGGCACATATAGTGCAACATGGTGTGAATAGTGAATGTATGCATTTAAGAGAAGGAGAAGTTTTCCTATGATGAAGAAAATCTTTTTGATCCTGTCGCTGGTGGTGGTGTTTTTGCTGGGCGCCTGCAACCTGGGCGGAGCAATTTCACCGGCTGACCAGACCCAGCCGCCCACCCCCACCCTGTCAGATGAAGAACTGTCGGTGCCGATTGATATCGATGATTCGATCGTGATCATTCCCACCGAGGTACCGGCTGAGGAAGAAGAGGAAGGCCCCTTGCCAACCAACACCCCTGTTGTCATCCAGCCGACCCGCGAAATTGTCGAACCAACCGCAACGCCGCTGCCTGAAGCAACGCCTGTTCCGGAGCCTGTCGATGAGGAAGAAGAGCAGGGTGAAGAACCCAGCGCTGAAAGCGATGACCCCGCCAAGGTAAACGGTGCTCCGGGTTTCAGCGAAAAATTCGCCGATCCTGACGAGGCGGCTTTCATTCAGGATGAAGATGTCTATTCAAAGGGCGAAGTGGTTGATGGCAAGTTCGTTTTCTCGGGCAAACAGGCCAACATCCCCGCCTGGCGCATGGCTGGCACCGGCGGCGATGCCCTCGGACGTTCCTACGCTGAAGCACGCATCACCAACGATGTCTGCCACAGCAATGATGACAGCGCCGGTTTGTTCTTCCGCGTGCCCGACATCAAGAACCCCAACCAGGGCTACCTGTTCGGTGTGACCTGCGGCGGGCAATACTACCTCAAGATGTGGAACGGCAAAGCCCAACCCGGCGGTGAAATGTTCACCATCATCGCCCCAACCGACAACGAGATCATCCGCCGCGGCGAAGGCAAGCTGAACCGCCTGGGTGTGCTTTCTGACGGTAAGGGCCGCACCATCCTCTATATCAACGGCCAGGCTGTCGATGAATTCACCTCACCAGTGTTTGCTGATGGTTATTACGGCATTTTCGTCGCCGCCAGCAGCACTGCGGGCTTCTCGGTGAGCATTGATGCCGCTTCGGCGTGGTATAACGTGGAGGTCCCCACCACTTCTTTTGAAAAAGAACGCACCAGCGGCTCGCAGGAAGCCTCGACGGGCGAATTCAATTTTGCCAACCTGCTGAGTGACACCACCGCTGACCCCAGCATTGTGCTGGGCACGCCCACCTGGCGTGACTACCTCAACAACACCGCCAATTGGGGCTCGTTCATGAATGACTATGCCATCTGGAGCGGCAACCCTTACGGCGAACTGGTCATCACCGGCCTCAAGCAGCAGGCTGCCTGGATCCTGGCGAAGACGCCTAAGATCGACGACGGCGCAGTTGAACTGGTGATTGACAATGACAACTGCTACATGTGGGATAGCTACGGCATCTTCTTCCGCTCCCCGGTGATGGAAGAAGGCGACCGCGGCTATCTGTTCGGCGTCACCTGCAACTCTTACTACTTCGTGTGGCGTTGGGACGGCAAATCAGGACGCATGGAGCAACTGGTTTCCTACACCAAAGATGTCGATCACATCAATTACGGCTCGGGCGCGCGCAACCGCCTGAACGTGGTGGCTGTCGGCGACCAGATGAACTTCTATGTCAACGGCCATTACATGACCACCGTGGTGGACGACTACTGGACCGAAGGCAACTTCGGGGTGTTCGTACGCCCGCAATATACCCAGGGATTTACCATCCGGCTGGATGAAGCCAGTTACTGGATCAACGAGTAACACCTTTCGTCAATTGGTAAAAGAAATCCTTCTTTATAACCAAAAAAGCCGTCCTTCAGGGCGGCTTTTGAAATTTATATCCCTAGGTGTGGTTTACAACCCATACTCAGCAAGATGCAGTTTGCTGTGGTCGATTTGTTCCAGCATTTGATCGATAAAAATGGTCTCGTCATCGGGCAGCGATTCTGCCAAACCCGCGAGGCGATTCAACCAGCGCAGTTCCATCTTTGAAAGGGCGAGTTCGCTATTGGTGTGGGCTGCCTTCAATAATTCAATGGTCGCCAGCGCCGCACGGCGAGTGCGCAGATAAGCGGTAGGCTCGTCTATAATCGCTTGCGAAAGTGCCAGTACGCTGTCAGGACGCAGGATGTAGGCTTGCGGATCGGTGAAAGCGTCTGATTCCACCCACCAGTCACGCAGCATACGTGCTGCTGCTGGCCCGTGGTTACTGGCGACATTCATCAACCGTGTGGCATAGACCAATTGCTCCAAAGAAACCGTGGGCGCCATGGCTCCCAGCAATTTGATATTGTTGACAGATTCGTTGCTCCACAAATCTGCTACAGCTTTGGGGATGTTGCCGATGGGCGATAAATGTGCGCAGGCGGCTTCAGCGCCCTCCAACGATATGGGGCAGCCGGTGATTGCCTTAAGAAACGGGCCTTCATAAGCACAGTCTTTGCTGGGGCCCACAGCACCCCGTTCATAGGCTACCAGGCTGCGCGCTACTGTCATCACGCGGATGACCGCTGACCACACCCGCGGAATGAACTTTCCTTCTGCCAGCACCATTGCCGTATTGCCAAAACCACAGGCAGTATCTCCCGCCGCTATGACCTGGTTGCGCTGACTGATCGCTACAATCTCATCCCACAGGTAAACCATATCGCGACTGGCAAGCACGCCCAGTGAAAAGACTGACTCTGCCAGATTGCCATTGAGGATGGCGTCATCATGGATTTCTTTTCCGCCAGTCGATTCGATTGAGAGCATGTCCGCCCCGGCCTGGGCGCAAAGCTCGAAAGAACGGAACATGGCTTCTACATATTTTCCCTGGCGCAGCAAAGGGGGGCGTTCAAATTCGCGAATATCATTGGGGGTAATTCGCAGGCCAGTTTTGATGCCGAACGAGGCTTCATTGCGGTCAAGCTCATCCCGCAAAATGCTGGTCACCTCTGCTCCCCAGTCAGGCTGCATGGTCAATTCAGGCAGCAACTCAAATTCAACCACCAGCCCGGGTGCGCCCAATTCGACGGCGCGTTTACAGGCGTCGGTGATCATATGGGTGTATTGACTGCGCACCTCTGGCATGGTGTCCGCTGTTATCAACATCCCAGGCAGGGTAAAGTTTAGTTCGGGGTAAACGGTGCCACCGCCGATTACCAGGCCGTTCTTGAGGGTGACAGGCGCAGGGGCGGTGCCAAAAATAAAATCGTCAACGGATTGGATAGCAAGTGTAGAAAAAGTTTTCATTATTTACCTCGGGATTATGGTCTTTCTTATTTCAAAGGGGGAGTTATCGCGGAAATGTGAATATGGTGCCAGTATAATCACTATTGACAACGTTGTCAATAGTGATTATACTCTTTCTTACGGATGAGAGATGGGTTGCCCCCCGGCAGCGGAAATCTGGCGGCCATAGCCATTTCTCCGCATCCCCTCCCCAAAATCTGATGCCCGTTGCCTGTCATCGGGCAGTATGTTCCTTTTTTCCATCGCTGTGTTACAATCGGCAACAACGGAGGTTTGACAGCAGTGAGCGTGACCATTAAAGATGTTGCCCGTTTGGCAGATTGTTCCATTAAGACGGTTTCACGCGTGATCAACGATGAGCCGCATGTCAGCGAAAAGGTGCGCGCCAGAGTGCTTGATGCCATTCGTAAATCAGGCTATGCCCCCAATCTGTCGGCGCGCAGGCTTGTTCAGCAGCGTTCTTTTGCCATTTGCATTTTGCTGTACCCTGGTTTTGATCAACCCACCTCCTCCTTGTTATCGCGTGTGCTTGATATTGGTTATGAGGAGAGCTACGACATCCTGCTGCTCTCCTATTTCCCGGCGTTGGCGCCTTCACGCAATCAACTGGTGGAACGGATCAACCAGCGCCGTTATGATGGTTATGTCATCACACCGCCCTGCGATGCCGACGGCTTACTCACTGACTTGTTGACAACCTATAAAATCCCTTTCGTCTTAATTAACCCGCTCAACCGCAGCACCGATTTTCCTTATGTCGCTGGTTCTGATTATCATGGCGCCTACGAGATGACTGAGCACCTCATACAATTGGGGCACCGGCGCATCAGTTTTTTCATGGGTCCCCGCAATATGCGCTCCACTTTTGACCGCCTTAATGGCTATCGCGCAGCCCTGAATGATTACCAGATTGCCTTTGATCCCGCCTTGCAGCGTGATTCAGAATTTACTTTCGACGGTGGTTACCTGGCGACGCGCGATCTGTTTTCGCAGCCGAATCCTCCCACCGCCATCTTTGCCGGAAGCGACACCGCTGCTTTCGGCGCGCTTTTTGCCGCGCAGGAACTCGGTATCTCGGTGCCAGCACAGTTATCGGTGTGCGGCCATGATGACCTTCCTGCCGCGAAAACCATCTATCCCGGACTAACTACCGTGCACCAGCCTGGCGGAGAGCTGATCGAACAAGCCGTGCGTTTATTGATTGATATCATAGATGGCCGTCCCGATACTCCAGCCCATATTACCCTGCCTTCTCACCTGGTGCTGCGTGCTTCCACCACCCCGCCCCGGTAACTGAGCAGACAGCGCCGCATCCCGCCCGGGTTATAATTTCGGAAAGAAATCTATCGATCAGCACAGGAGAAGAAACCCATGACCAACCATATCAATCCTCACCAGGCTGCCGGCATCACCTTCCCGCAAGGTGTATTGTGGGACATGGACGGTGTCATCTTGGACAGCGGCAGCCTGCATTACGACAGCTGGGTGGTGGCCATGCACAAGTATTTCCCGCAGGTACCCTTCTCAGAAGAGATATTCAAACAGAGTTTCGGCAAAAACAACCGGCTTGCCATTCCCACTATGGTCGGCTATCAGCCTGACCCGGCGTTGGTGGATGAAATTTCGGATTTCAAAGAAAACCTCTACCGTGAAATGCTGCCTGGCAGGATCGAATTCCTGCCGGGGGTGCAATCACTGATGCAGCAATTTAAAGAGAGGGGCGTTCCCCAGGCGGTCGGTACGTCAGCCCCTGCGCACAACATGGAATTGATCCGCCAGGAATTAGGTCTCGATGATTACCTGCAATCGTTTATTTCAGCGGCGAAAATGCCATCAAAACCTGACCCGGCTGTGTTTCTTAACGCCGCGCAGGCCATCTCCGTTGATCCCGAACATTGCGTGGTATTTGAAGATGCCGTGGCGGGAGTGCAGGCAGGCAAAACCGCTGGCGCGGCGGTCATTGCCGTAACCACCACCAACCCACGTGAGCAATTGACGATGGCGGACCTGGTGGTGGAACGGCTGGATGAAATCGACTTTGCAGGTTGGGCGGGGGTGTGACTACCGCAGCAGGAGGTGATCGAATGAACGAGAATATCTATGGCGCCTTTGCGCGTTTTTATGCTGATGAGGTCTATGCCCAGTTTTCAGACGCCATGCTGGAATATTTTCCCGCCGCCGCAGAACGTTACAACCTGCCGCGGGAGGGCAGACTGCTGGATGTGGCCTGCGGCAACGGCGCTTTTGCCGTCGGCATGGCGCAGCGCGGCTGGCAGGTGACTGGCATTGACCAGTCCTGCGATCAGCTAACCATCGCCCGCGAACGCGCCGGTGACCTTGCCATCGACTGGCGCCAGCTGGACATGCGCGCTTTGGACTATCAACGTTCTTTCGACCTGGTCACCTGCTGGTTCGACAGCCTTAACTACATGCTGACGCCCGAGGACCTGCAGGCTGTCTTTAAGGGCATGTACAGCGCGCTCAAACCGGGCGGGTTTGCTGTGTTTGACATGAACACCATCCATGGCATCATGGTGGGGTGGCAGCGCCAGAAGGCGTATGTGCAGGCCAGTACACCCACCATGCTGGAATTGCACCGCAATGATTGCGACTGGGACCGCCAGATCGCCAACCTTCACATTACTATCTTCGAGCGCGGCAAGAAGTTGCCCGATGGCGCCTATGCATGGCGGCGTTTCGATGAGATCCATACCGAACGCGCCTACCCGCTGTATGATTTGCGCGCCTGGCTGGCCGGGGCTGGTTTCAGCGTGGTCGATATCCTCGGCAGTTTACAAACCTTCACCCCGCCACGCACCGATTCTGCGCGGGTGTGGTTCACTGTGAGGAAATAAGGTGAAAAACAAAAAGCAACCTTTCTGGAAGCCATTGTTGATCTTCATCGTAATCCTGATTGCGATCGCCTTACTGGTTGTTTTCCTGGTGTGGCTGGGTTTTACGCTCTCGAATCGCACCAACGGCCGCCTGGTTTCTTCTGGTGAAGAGCGCCGCTATCTGCTGTATGTGCCTGATGCCTATGATCCGGCTGTACCCACGCCTCTGGTGATCAGTATCCATGGCTTCGCTGAGTGGCCGGCGCACCAGCAAAAACTCACCGGCTGGAACAACATGGCGGATGAGTTCGGCTTCCTGGTGGTCTATCCTGAGGGCGTTGAATTTCCGCGGCGCTGGCGCTTGCTCAACGACGAGCAGGGTGCTGAGCCGCTCGATACAATCTTCATCCGTGACCTGATCAACACCCTCTCGCAGGAGTATGCTATCGATCCTGCGCGCATCTACGCCAATGGACTTTCTAATGGCGGCGGCATGTCAGACATGCTGGCCTGCACCCTGCCTGACCAGATCGCCGCGGTTGGCGGTGTTTCCGGCGCTTATTTGTATCCGCGCGAACAATGCCAGACCAGCCGTCCCGTGCCGGTGATTGCTTTTCACGGCACATCCGATGAGGTGGTTCCGTATGAGGGCGGCCCTTCGCGTTCTTTTCCGATTGATTTTCCTGTGGTGCCCAAATGGGCAGAATGGTGGGCGGAACATAACGCCTGCCAGACGGCAAACACGATCGATGGAACAGTGGGCAGTGTCAGCGGCCTGCAATACACAGATTGCGATAACGGTGCTGATGTCATTTTCTACACCATCCCGAACGGCGGGCATACCTGGCCTGGCGGTGACCCCCTGCCGGCCTGGCTGGTGGGCGAAACCACCTACGACAGTGACGCCACACGCATGATGTGGCAATTCTTCCAGCAGCATCCTATGGAGTGATGTTCGGTGTTGGGGGTCTTTATTTAATCAACCCGCCGTGGTAGAGCAGTTCATACACCATCAGGCCTTGCGCACTGATCCATTCACGGCCGCTGAAGGAGGCGAACTCACCCTGGCTGGTGTCTTCATAGCCAAAACCTTCGTGCGTATAGCTGAACCCGCCCAGAAAACGACCCTCTCTGTACATGCGTGAGAGGCTGGCTTTGATCACTTGCCCGGCTTGCGCGCCTGTGATGCGGTCGGGGTGCAGGACCCTGCCATAATAATTCATCGCCCACACCGGCTCGTTTTCAAAATAAACCACCTCTTCACCGATGAAGTCCCACCCGCCAAAGTAACTGTCGAGGTAGGCGAAGGCTCCTTCCTGATAGGCCAGGTCATGCGAAGCGGGGCGGCAGGGCGCGACGGTTTTGCCATCCCCGACATAAGTGGCGCTCTTGGCACGCACGATGATATCATGCAGTGCGGCCAGGTCAAACGTTTGTTTCATGGGTTCTCCTCCCGCCTCATACCAAGAGGCAACAGGGATAGTATAACGCCGATGCCTTCAGATGTTGAGGGTACCGGTGCAATTGCCTTGCGGATGATGACAGCAGGATTGACAGCCATAAGCTTGAGAGAAAACTGGTGACATTTCCGCTGCTATCCCCTCATTTTTTCAAGTGCATCATGCTTTACTTATGCTATGATGAAGCTTAAGAATTTGATCACTGACTGTTGCATAACAAGGGAGAATGAGCTATGAAGAAAAAGAGCGCCATATTTTTGGCAATAGTATTGTTGTTAGTATTGGCCTGCAATTGTCCATTGATGGGGATGTTGGGTACACAGGAGGATGATCAGAGCAGTCCGGACGATCCTGCCGCAGTGATGGAACTTGCTTTGACAGATGAAGCTTATGCCACAGAAGTTGTTAGCGAAGAAATTGTGGAAGAAGAGGTAGTTTCTGAACCAACCGCGCTGCCAACCGATGTGCCTGAACCTGCGCTGGGCATCGGTTCTATGTATGTTCGTGAAAAAGACGGTATGCAGATGATGTATGTGCCTGCCGGCCCATTTATCATGGGCAGCAATGCGGAAAGCTATTACGAGGATGAAAGCCCCGCGCATGAAGTCTATCTGGATGCTTTCTGGATTGATAAATATGAAGTCACCAATGCGCAGTATCAGCAATGTGTGGAGGAAGGCTTTTGTGTCATTCTGCCGTCTAGCGAGGCGTCAAGAACCCGTGAGCAATATTATGGCAATCCTGCCTATGCGGACTTTCCCGTCATTTATGTTGAATACTACGCGGCTTTTGATTATTGTCTGTGGGCAAGTGATCGCCGGGGGTTGACGCTGCCGACAGAAGCGCAGTGGGAAAAAGCGGCGCGTGGCACGGATGAACGCCTGTATCCATGGGGTAACGCTTCCGCTGATTGTTCATTGTTGAACATGGCGGGATGCAATGAAGACACCGTGGCGGTGGGCAGCTATCCTGGCGGTGCCAGTCCCTATGGTGTCATGGATATGGCTGGAAATGTTTGGGAATGGACGCGCGACCACTACGGTGAAAATTATTATTCGGTCAGTCCTTTGAACAATCCTGAAGGCCCTGAAGAATACAGCGATATGAATGTCATCCGCGGCGGCTCCTGGGGTGAATTAGAAGAGGATCAGCGCAGTGTGCGCCGTTATTCTGCCTATGTTGGCAGCACCTGGTACAGCCTCGGTTTCCGCTGTGCGATCATGGCGGAAAGCCTTGCTGCATGGGAGCAGTAAACGGACTCTGCTCCACCCGAAAAAATCTTGACGCAAAAATGATCGATTAAAAAAACAGTCTCCTGTTATCGCAGGAGACTGCTGGTTTCCAACCGTTTACACCGCCGGGACAGAGACCGGCGCCACGGCTGGTGCGTTTTGGTCGATGATCTTTTCAGCGATGTTCTCAGTGTGGTCACTGATGCGCTCGAAGTTGTGCAGGGTGTCCAAAAAGATCACTTCGGCGTTGGGTTTGCAGATCTTCTTCTTCAGGCGTACGATGTGGCGCTGGCGCGCTTTCATGTAGAGGTGGTCAAATTCCTCCTCACGCTCGATGACCAGCTGTGCTTTGACGGTATCCTGGCTTTTGAGCGCGTCATACGTCAATTGCAGTGATGCCACGATATATTCGCTCAACTCTTTGATCGAACGGTCGCCATACTTGGAGAAATCGATATCTTTCTTCTGTTTTTCGCGGGCGCTTTCCGCCAGGTTCTCCGCCAGGTCGGCGATGCGTTCCACATCCACGATCAGGCTTTTGATCTGGAAGGCGCGCCGCTGCTGGCGTTCGTCCAGGTCGGTCAGGTAGAGGTGATTGACGAACATGTCCAGCTGGTCAACCACCGGGTCGATGTAGTTTTCCTCGCGGTCCAGCACCCATTTGATCGACACCTTGTCATAATCAAGCAGGGCAGCGGCGGCTTTGCTCACCATGCTGATACATTCTTCTTTCAGCAGCAGCAATTCACGGAAGGCTTCATTCAAAGCAATCGAAGGCACGCTCAACTGTCCCTCGTCAATGTAATGGGTAAGCCTGCCATTTTCTTCGTCCACGATGGGGATGACCTTCATCACCAATTTCTTGATCAGCCCAACGAACGGGTACATCATCAGGCTGACGGTGATGTTGAAGATGGTATGTGCATTGGCGATCTGGCGCCCCAACTGGGTGGCGGTGAGGGCCACCAGATTCGAGAACGGATGGATGAATGGCAGGAAAATAAGCACCCCCACCACGTTGATGAAGATCTGTGCCATGGATGCCTGCAGCGAGGCTTTGGAGAGGCGTGAGGCGGCGATCAAGCCAGTGAAACAAGTGCCGATGTTGGCGCCCAGCAGCAGTGCCACCGCACCCGGCAGGGTAATGCTGCCGGCCAGCCCCAACGCCACCACCAACCCCGTCACCGCTGAACTTGATTGCACCACCGCCGTGGCGATGGTGCCGGCCAATACGCTCAACATCACATGCTGCCCCATGTAGGCCATCACATCCACCACCGCCGGCAGGTCCATCAAGACCTTCAGCGCGCTGGTCATGGTCTGCATGCCGAGGAACAAAATGCCAAAACCCATCAGTATCTCGCCAAATTTTTTGTACTCACCCTTTTTGGTGAATTCCAGCATGATCAGTCCGGCGATGAGGAAGATGAAGAAGAAATCGCCCATTTTGAAGGCGGCGATCTGCCCGGTGAGGGTGGTGCCGATCTCCTGCCCCAACATCACGCTGATGGCCTGCTCCAGCGTCATCAACTTGGCGTTGATCAGGCTGATCATGGTAACCATCACCATCGAGCTGGATTGCAGCAGGGCGGTGGCGACGGTGCCGAAGATGCCGCCTTTGATGTGGGTGCTTGTCATGCGGTCGAGCCAGTCCTGGATCTTGTTGCCCGCCAGTTTTTCCATGCCTTTGCTGAGCATGTTGACGCCCAGTAAAAATAACGCCAGTCCCCCGAAGACTTGCAGCAAACGTGCGATCATTCTCCGCTCCCTGGTTTGTGTGAGATTGGTCAATTTTGGGTGTTGAATGTCAACACAAACCTTGCTTATTTTAACAAATTGTTAGCAAATTGTTAATGGCAGGGGGTGTTTCTGCGGGTGTGAGTTTCCTTAAATTTTGCGTGAGCAAACCGGGGGATCAAACAGGGGTATTTTTCAGTATGATTCAGCGGCAGCGCGGACGGTGTCTCAGGGTTATAGATGCTCCTCGGGTGTGTGCAGCCAATTTTTCCAGATGCTGGGGGTGGAATCAGGAATCTCCACAGCGCCCACAGCGTTGGCATAGAAGGCTGCCGGCCCGACCGCGCCAATAACCGCGTAACCGTAGCCTTTGAGCTTCATATCCAGCAGACAGGCTTGCAGCAGGGCTTTGCCTGTACCCTGTCCGCGGTGTTCTTCCGCCACCCCGGTGGGGCCGAAGAAGCCCAGCGCGGTGGCATCGTAGCAGCCGAATCCGATCAGTTCATTGCCTTTCAGCGCGATGAAGCAGGTGAGCGGGCGGTTTGCCAGCGCCATATCCACCTCGCTCGACCAGGCATCAGAGAAATGCTCCTCAACCCAGGCTTCGATCAGGTGCTTCTCCGGGCCGATGGGTTTGCGGATGGCAATGCCTTTGGCTGCCTGCGCCTGCAGGAAAGACCAATCATCTTGCAGTTCGTATAGTTTTACCAGCATATCCGGCATGATGGACTCCTTAGTTTCGTTTGCGGGGAGGGTAGAATGCGGTGACCAGGTTAATATATTCAGACATTGTATCAAGCCTGGGCTGAAAAAACCAGAAGGTGTTGCCGTTGCATTTTTCGATGAAGATATCCTCAATGGTGTAAGATTTGCGGAAGCGGCACTGCCCGTCTTTTTCATCGTGGCAGTGCTGGCAGTTGCCGAAAGGTTCGCTGAAGACCTGCTTGATGTGATCAGGCGCTTGCTCGATGTAAGCGCGCTGTTTGTAGATGTTGTTGAAGAACAGGCGCAGGATGATGTCCTCCTCGCGCAGGTAGATGCGCGCGTAGACGGTCTGGCTCTTGACGCCCTGACAGCGGTAGATGAGCATGTGCCTGCCCCATCAGTAGCCATCGCCGATGACATCACCATGGGTGTAGCCCAGGCGGGTTATTTCGTTATCGAAGGTCTGCACGAAGGCCTTGTCCGTTGTCGAGATGTAATCAAAACGGGGTTCGTCTAACAAGGTTTTCATCTCGTTCTTCCTGCGGTGATTTTCATTAATTATAACGTGTCGACGGAATGCGTGAAATGGCAGGAACAGGGGGATTGTTTGTGATTACCGGGCGCCATATATGGCGCCCCTACCTGTTTTATGGATGATAGTGTGTTAAAGGGCGGGAATGGCGGGATCACGATGTAGGACGAATCAGAACTCAACCTTCTGCGCAGGAAATATGCCACCAATCGGTAAATCGCATATACAATCACATGTAGGGGCGTAATATATTACGCCCGCAAACCCACAGGAACCATCAAATGACCGATTTCCCAACCCGCCGCAACACCCTTCGCCTGCGTGATTTCGATTACCGCACCCCGGGCTATTATTTCGTCACCATCGGCACCTACCAGCATCTGCCGATGTTTGGCGAGGTCAACGACGCGCGCATGCACCTGAATTCGCTGGGCGAGATCGTCAAAGAATGCTGGTTGTTGATCCCCCACAAAACAGACTATATCGAAGTAGACCGGTTCGTTATCATGCCCAACCACCTGCACGGCATTGTGCATATCATGGACAGTGCGCCAGCGCTTGATGCAGAACCATTACCAACAGCGCATGCCCAGGCGCGCAGTCTGTCGGTGGTGATACGTACCTTCAAGGCAGGCGTCACCCGCATCGCCAACCAGCAATGGCAGGACCCACCCGCAAAGGTCTGGCAGCGCTCATTTTACGACCGTATCATCCGCAATGAAGAATCGCTGGACGCGGTGCGGGTCTATATTGACAACAATCCAGTGGGATGGTGGGGGTAGAAGGTGAGGGGATGGGTGTGCATTTTCTAAATTTTTTTAATGGGCAGGATATTGGGTTTATTTGTTTGATTCCCTGGAGGAGGTAAGGAGTATCACTGAAGATTGGTTAGAAGAATACAATGCAATTCGCCCCCATGAGGCGCTTGGCGGAGTTCCGCCCTATCAATATCAACCCAAATGAACTGCCTGATTTTCTACTTTAGGATTGTACGAAAAATGGGACCTTGACATTAGAAGCACATCTGATGAAATTGCTTGGGTTTGAAGATAAATTCTTTCGAGAAAAAATCAGCAACGTTCTACGCAAACATAAACAATCATTTGGAAAATTATAACAGGATTAATTATCAACTCTTTTTCTAATCATCCACTTAGTCCAGGTTTCGTATCTCTTACACGTTGAATGTTTTCTGAATGGTGTAGAGCCGGTGGTACAGCCCCTGGGCGGCCATCAATTCTTCATGGTTGCCCATTTCTTTGATGTTGTCATGCTCCAGCAC
>Ga0334890_1003161_pt1 | contig 17185 bp, 14 predicted proteins | sample GraSluR1_MG_3_FD_207220 | JGI IMG/M metagenome (GOLD analysis project Ga0334890, IMG submission 207220) | Sludge microbial communities from methane-producing bioreactor in Wageningen University, Netherlands - Granular Sludge_31_08-R1 | ecosystem: Engineered > Bioreactor > Anaerobic >... | reverse complement strand
AATTTTGAACTTGTGTACATGCCATTGGTGATCTCAGCTTCGAATGTTCCCAGCGTGGATGTCCTGCTGGTCAGCGGCGGTGTACAAACATCTGAAGACCTGTACAAATTACTGCGCGCAGTCAACTCAGCCAAAGAAATAGTCGCAGTCGGCACCTGTGCCATCTCAGGCGGCATTACCAACCTTGGCAACCGTGACGATGTCCGCCAGATGTTTCTCTCAGAAGCGGAACGCTTCCACCTGCCGCGCATGCTGCCCAAATGCCATCCCATTGATGACTATGTTGAAGTCAATCGCTATCTCTCAGGCTGCCCGCCCACGCCAGAACTTTTCATGCAGTTACTGGTGCCCGATCCAGAATATGTGCCCAAACGCAATGTCTGCCAGGAGTGCGGCCGCAAGAAGCTCAAAGACATGAAACCCGATCACTTCTTCTATTCGCAGCGCGGTTCACCCGATCCTGATATCTGCCTCATCAACCAGGGCTATCCCTGCGTCGGCACTTCTACCCGCGCCGGCTGTAACGCCCTGTGCACCAAGCCCGGCCATCCCTGTGTGGGCTGCCGCGGACCCTCTGATGCCTTTATCGACAAAAACGCACAAGGCTGGTTTGACAGCATCGGCAAAGTATTCGAAAAAATGACCGATGTACCCACAGAAGAAATCCAGGCCATCTTGCGTTCACCCCAGTTGTCATTGTTCCTGTTCCAATTTGCTGACTATGACCATGTCAATAAAAAACCCAGGCCAAAGGATAAAATCGTCTGATGACCCAATTAACTTTTCCTATCAGCAGAATTGAAGGACACGCCCAGGTAGTCATCGAGGTAGAGGATGGCAAAGTCTTATCCTCACACTTCGAAGCCACCGAAATGCGCGGATTCAGCAACTTTGTCAAAGGCACACCGGCTGTGCAAATGCCCGTAATCACCCCCCGCATCTGCGGCGTCTGTTCAACCGCGCACCACGTCGCATCAGTCAAAGCACTTGAAGATATATTTGGCGTCGAACCACCGCCGCTCGCCAAGAAGATCCGCGAATTGTTGTTGCTGGGTCAATTGATCCAGAACCAGGCAACTTCGCTTTTCATCTTTACGATGCCAGACCGGCTGGATGTTCCCTCCATTTTTCATTCGTTGGAAACCAGCAATATCTCCGTCAAAGGGGTGTGCGACAATATCGCCCGCTGCTCCTTGCGCATCCGCAAAGCTGGCACAGACATCATCTCGCTGGCTGGCGGACAGTTCATCCATCCCATCAAAACCATCATTGGCGGCGTTTCCAGTGGCATCACCCCCGAAAAAGCAGAATTGATGAAAAAAGAGCTCAACACCATCATTCCTGTGGTGCGCATTCTCTTCAATCACTACTGGCAGCTCTCCATCAGCCTCAAAGACCGCATCGGCACCTGGGGCGATGATGAGCCAACCTATTACCTTACCTCAACCACACCCATAAAGCCCAGCTTTGATTCCTCGCACATCCGCATCCTGTCGCCGGATGGTGTAGAAATGGAAACCTTCACAGCCAGTGAATTTCGTAATTATCTGGTGTTTACAGAGAATGAATATAGTTATGCCGGTCAGACCAGTTACAAAGGCAACATCATGCGCGCCAACAGCCTGGCACGCATCAACATGACCGAAACCATGGGTACCCCCATTGCCGATAGCTATATGAGCCGTCTCGAACGTGCTTTTGGCCTGCCCACCCACCCCATTCTATTGTTCGACCTGTGCCGCGGCATCGAGTTGATCTATGCCATCGAACGCGCCATCGAGATTCTCAGTGAACCCTTGAACCACGATATCACCAGTGTTGCCTATACGCCCAGCGACGGTGAAGGTTATGGGTTGGTCGAAGCGCCGCGCGGGCCACTCATCCATCGTTACAATGTGCTCGATGGAAAGATCACCGAAGCTGAGTTCGTCATTCCCACTGTGCACAACATGCTGGCCATTGAACGCGCATTAACCGTTGCTGCCAACCGTTATATCAAGAGCGGACAGATCAATTTGGAGTTGGAAAAAGCTGTCGGCCGCGTTGTACGCGCTTTCGATCCATGCATAGCCTGCGCCACAAAATAAAAAAACTGGCGGATATCACCATAGCATCCGCCAGTTTTCGTTTACCTGTTATATTATCCGCAGCTATCGCAACTGCCGCCACAGCTGGCACATCCACCCATATCCACACGGCCGACTGACAGCTCGATTTCGGTCGCCTCTCGAATATCGGAGATCGATACTTCAAAGGTCAATGATTTTCCTGCCAACGGATGGTTGAAATCCAACACAACCACATCATCTTTCACTTCACTGATCGTCGCGCTCATAATGCGTCCATCACCAGTATTTAGGCGCAATGGCCGCCCGATATTGAATTCGAAATTCTCAGGGAATTTGCTTTTTTCCATATTCATAAAGGCTGAATCGTCCAATACACCGTAGGCATTTTCGGGGTCAACGGTCACAGTTTTTCCTTCGCCGACCTGCATGCCTTCCAATTGATCTTCCAACCCCTTAATCAAATTATTGTGTCCGTGCAGATAAGGCAGCGGTTCGCGTCCAGCTGTGCTGTCAGCGATCTCACCCTCTACAGTCAATACATAATCAAGGTGCACTACCTTGTCCTGGCCCACAACTATTTTTTCTGATTCCATTGAATTACCTCTTATTTTATATATTTTATTCGAACAAATTGTATCACCTTTTTTGCATCTTACAGGAGATAGCCCTTGAATTTTATAAATATCTAATCCACATCTCCGCTATAATGAAGGCACAATAGGATTAGCGATATGGCACAGCCTACAAAAGCATTAACCGAATTTCTGAGCAACCTCTACCCCATTGACCAACTGCCTCCTGACATGTTGTCGCAGTTTATTGATGAACTTATGTTGATGAAAGTTAGCAAAGGCGATACTCTCTATGATGTAGGCGGCTCCGCCAACCGTTTCTATTTGGTAATGGACGGCCATGTAGAGTTATTGCGTTTGAACCAGAACAACCAGTTCGCTACCTTTGCCGTGGTTGATAGTGGTGACTTCTTTGGCTTTGAAGCCGTTCACACTGAAAACCATTATGAAATCCGCGCCATCGCCCAAACTGATGCCACTTTATTAGCCATTGACCCTGAGACTCTGCTCTCCTTTGCCCGTGAAAATGACCAGTTAGCACGCTTCCTTAATACCATGGCACGCAGTTATTACCAGTTGATCGATATGCGTCTCTCCTGGCGTCGTGAAGAAGAATATGTCTATTGGACCGCACGGAGGCATCCGCTTTTCTTGTGGCTGAAGTTATTAATACCGCTGGGCGTCGCAACCGCTGCCGTCATCACCCTGATTATTACCAGTGTTTTATATGGACTGCTTGGTAATGTGCTCATTTCTGTTATTTTGCTGGTTTTAATTATGCTGGCAGGCTTACCTTCTCTTTATATTTACATTAATTGGCGCGATGATTTCTATATCATCACCGATCGGCGCGTGATTACTCGACACCGTGAGATTCTTCTATACGAGACCAAAAAAGAAGTGCCCTTTGAAGCATTGTTATCTGTCAACAAGAATATACACAATATCATTGGCGCAACCCTCCTGATTGGCGATGTAGATATCCGTACATTTACTGGGGTCATCCCCATCCACGGTATTGCCGACCCTGATGTGATCGCCTCATTTATCGATGACATCAAGCATCGCCGCGAAAGCACCAAAGGCAAACAAGACCGACAGGAGAAAATGCGTGATATGCGTATCCGCCTCGGACTGGAACAAGATAACCTGCAGGAAGATAGCCAGGGCAAAGAATCACAGGAAGAACTTGATCTCAGCGAAGACAGCCTCTTTTTCCGTATTGATGCTTTCATCCAGCGATTGTTCAAGCTGCGCATTGAACAGGGAGATGAAGTCACCTACCGCAAACACTGGTTTATTCTGCTCAAACATGCAAAAATACCGTTCTTAATTGGCTTTCTCCTGTTGATTTCAGCCCTCATCCCGCTTTTCACCAACCTCTACTACCTTGCACCGATTATTTTTTGGATTTTTGGTTTTCTGTTTTTTGCGAATTTCCTGGTTTTCCTCTACATTTTTTTAGACTGGCAAAATGATCGATACGTGTTGAACAACCGCCAGATCATGGACCTTGACAAAAAGCCGTTCGGCAAAGAAAACCGCCGTACCGCCCCGCTTAACACAATTCAGTCAGTTGAATACAAACGTGAAGGCTTAGCCGGCATCATTCTAAATTACGGCACTGTCTATGTCCGCGTAGGTGACACCCGCTTCACCTTCGATGATGTGCCGCGTCCCTACGACGTTCAGCAAGAGGTCACCGAACGCCAGCAAACGGCCAAAGAGAGAGAAGCCCGTGACAAAAGTAGGAACGAACGCGAAGTGATCCTGGATTGGATAGAGATATACCACCATGTGGCTCACAAAAATGGCGCAAAGGACACTGTTACCGACGGTCAAAAACCGCAGGTCGACAATCCGCTCAATACTGATTACAATTAAGCCCATCAACAAAGGAAAGTAGCTATGCCAGTATTAGATATTGTAACTGTTCCTGCCAAGGTGCTAAGAACCAAGGCGGATACCATAAAAAAAGTAGATGACCGCATCAAACAATTGATCGACGACATGGTCGAAACCATGCGTGAGGCGCCCGGTGTTGGCCTTGCCGCCCCGCAAGTGGGAGAACTGGCACGTGTTGTCGTAGTAGAGTGGGGCGATGACGAAGACGAAGAAGCACCAAAAAAACTCTATACGATCATCAATCCCCAGATTGTTAAAAAATCCCAGGAAACGGTTCTGGGCATTGAAGGCTGTCTCTCCATTCCAAAATTTGTCGGCGAGGTCGAACGAGCAGAAACCATCACGGTCAAAGGACTTAACCGCAATGGTCAGCCCATAAAAATCAACGCGACCGGCTGGTTGGCAAGGATCTTCCAGCACGAAATTGACCACCTTGACGGTATCCTGTTCACTGATCGCGCAACTGCTTTGTCTTTGCTGCAGGATAACGAGAATCCGGAAGAAATCGAAGCACAGGCGATTGTCACATCCAAACCAGAACCCGCAGATAGCAGCACAGATAGTTAATGGCATGCATCTGAAGTACCTCGCCTTAAAAAATTTCCGTCTGTTCGCTGATCTTGAACTGCAAATCCCTGACCGGGTTATCCTCATCTCCGGCGCAAATGCGCAAGGGAAAACAACGATATTAGAGGCTATTTACTACCTGGCGACTTTTTCTTCATTTCATGCCAGCAGTGACCGCCAATTGATCCAATTTTCGCAGCGTGAGCAGCACCCGGCGGAAATTCATGCGATCTTTGAGAGCAACAAGAATCATCACATCGACGTCATCTTGCTGCTCGATTCAGACATCAACAACGTGCCCCGCTTCCGAAAAGCGGTGAAAATAGATGCGCAGGCTACCCCGATCACCGAAGCCATCGGTAGATTTAATGCGGTATTATTTCTTCCTGAAATGACCCAGATCATTGATTCCTCCCCTGAATACCGCCGTAAATATATCAATCTGGTGATTGCCCAATCCAACGCCCGTTATCTACAGGTACTGAGCGAGTACAACGCAGCCATTCAACAACGCAACGCCCTGCTAAAAATGATTTTCGAGCATAAAGCCCAGACTGACACTCTCGAAGAATGGGACGGAAAAATTGTCAAAGCCGGCGCTTATCTGATAAAAACGCGCAACGAAGTCTTACAGCAATTAGAGATCGAAAGCCACACCATCCATTACCAGATGTCTAACCAACATGAGAGCCTCGCCATCCGTTATGCGCCTTCCTTCAACCCTTCTTCGTCTCTGAACAATGGACAATCAGAACTACAACTGCTTACAGAAGGCGGCAGTGAATTTTCGTCGTTTGACCACCTGTCATTGGAAGAGATGGAAACCGCCTATCAAGAAGCTCTCTGGCAATCTCGTCGCACCGATATCCAGCGCGGCGTAACTACCATCGGGCCGCACCGCGACGATATCCGTTTCCTGAGCAACAATACTGATCTGGGGTATTATGGCTCACGTGGTCAGATTCGCACCGCCCTCATCTCGCTGAAAATGGCTGAGGCGGTCTGGTTAGAGCAGGCAACCGGCAGCAAACCGGTGTTATTGTTCGATGAAGTGCTGGCTGAGTTAGACAATGACCGGCGTGCCGATTTTCTTAAACAGCTGATTGCAGGACATCAGGTTTTCTTGACCACGACAGACGCCAATCTGTTTCCAGATGCCTACCAGGAAAAATACGAAACCTGGCAAATCACCGGCGGAATCGTTCGCCAGAATCAATAAAAAGCGGATTCACCGCAACGGCCGCTTTGAAGGTATCCCCACCCTGCGCGGATACTGCTCCGGCGTGGACGCTATCTTCTCTATCTCGATCAAATACCGTTCTTCCACCACCCCCGGCAAGGTGACTTGATGAACAAACCTGACCTTGCCTCCCAGCAGTTGAATCGCATTTTGAGCTGTATGTGTTTCAGCAGGCCCTTTTTCGCCTTTTTGCGCCACCATGATGCCGCCCCGTCTCACAAAAGGCAGCAAATATTCACTCAAAATCGACAATTCTGCCACAGCGCGAGCGATAGCCACATCGTATTTTTCTCGATGTTCAAGTGTTTGCCCCAGTTCTTCTGCGCGCGCTTTCGTCACAGTCACCTTGCTCATGCCCAATTCCTGGGCGACAAACTCACAAAATTGCACCTTTTTTCCGATGGATTCCACCAAAGTCAGCCGGATATCGGGTAACAAAATCTTCATCACCATACCGGGAAAACCTGCCCCCGTGCCGATGTCAATCACTGAATGGATTGCCAGTTTGCGCAGCACCGTCATTACAGAGATTGAATCCAAAAAATGTTTTTGCCTGATGCCATCTGTGTCACTAATAGCAGTTAAATTAATGTCCTGATTCCAGGTTTGCAAATGGCGTTCATAAAGGCTGAATTGACCTAATTGTTTGTCGCTAAGGTGTACGCCAAACAGAGTAAACGCGGTATCCTGGAACTGTTTCATATCCATAAAATGATTATACTCGTGATTGTTTTTCTTTTATTGCGTTAATAAAGTACACGTATAATGAACTCAGAATGAATAAAAATACGAAATTGACAGAAGACATAGAAAACAGGCACACAGCATTATGATGAAATTTGATGGTTTTACGGAAAGAGCAGAGGAGGCGGCTCAACGAGCTGCCGACATTATCCAACGCTACGGACACAATCAGATTGACACCGAGCATATCCTGTTGGCGCTGATTGAACAGCCCGAAGGTACGGTGTCTGAAATTTTGTCCTACCTGAAAGTCGATCCCAACATTCTCTCAGACCGGCTGGACTACATCTTGCGCCTGACCCCCAAGGCAAATATCTTTGGCGGTGCCGGCGGAATGGGCCAGGTGTTTATCACACCTCGCGTAAAACGGGTCATTGAAGTTGCTCGTAATGAGTCTGAGCGTCTCGGTGACAAATACATCTCCACCGAACACCTGTTCCTCGCGATTATGGCAGAGAAAGACACCAATGTCAGCCGTGTATTAGAACGCTCCGGTGTTACCCGATTGCGTGTTGATGAGGCCATTACCGCCATCCGCGGCGGTCAGAAGGCTGATGACCGCGGCTCAGAGAAACGTTACCGCACGCTTGAAAAATACTCGCGCGACCTCACCCAGATGGCACGTGAAGGCAAATTGGATCCAGTCATTGGACGTGATGACGAGATCCTGCGCCTGATGCAGGTGCTCTCTCGCCGCACCAAAAACAACCCGGTGCTGATTGGTGAAGCAGGTGTTGGCAAGACTGCCATCGTAGAAGGCCTTGCCCAAAAGATCATCTCCAACGATGTGCCTGAAATTCTTCTGGGACGCAAGGTGATCTCCCTCGACCTGAGCGCAATGATCGCAGGTTCACGTTTCCGCGGCGAGTTCGAAGAACGACTCAAAGCCGCCATCAACGAAGTGATCAGTTCTGACAACGAAATTATTCTGTTCATCGACGAACTGCATACCATGGTTGGGGCAGGCGCTGCTCAAGGTGCCATGGACGCTTCTAACATGTTAAAACCAGCGTTGGCACGTGGTGAATTGCAATGCGTTGGCGCTACCACCATTGATGAATACCAGAAACATATCGAAAAAGATGCAGCACTTGAACGACGATTTGCGCCGGTATATGTCGATGAACCCAGCGTAGAAGAAACAATCGCCATGCTGCAAGGATTGCGTACTCGCTATGAAATGCATCACAATGTGCATTTTTCCGATGCCGCCATCAAAGCAGCCGCCCAGTTATCTGCACGCTATGTGACGGATCGCCACCTGCCTGATAAGGCCATTGACCTGATTGATGAAGCAGCAGCACGTCTCCGTGTCGCGCTTTATTCGCTCCCGCCTGATCTGAAAGACTTGAAGAACCGCATCGATACCATGCGTGAAGAGGAAGAACAGGCTGGCCTTGAGCGCGACTATGAAAAGGCAGCCAATGCCAAACACGAACGCCTGTTGTTGCAAGAAGAATATCAGCAGAAAAAAGAAGTCTGGGAACAAGAACAACGCCTGGATGAAATCGTTGATGTACAGGATATCGCCACCATTATCAATCAATGGACCGGCATTCCGGTCACACAGATGATGGAAACCGAAGCCGAACGCTTGCTCCACATGGAAGACAACCTGCATACCAAAGTGATTGGACAGGATTATGCCATCTCCGTGATCTCAGACGCCATTCGGCGTGCACGCTCCGGGTTGAAAGACCCGCGCCGCCCAATCGGTTCTTTCATCTTTATCGGCCCGTCAGGTGTCGGCAAAACCGAGCTTGCCAAAGCGCTGGCAGAATTCATGTTCGGCGACATAGATGCCCTGGTCAGGGTTGACATGAGTGAATACCGCGAACAGCATTCGGTCTCACGTTTGTTCGGGGCCCCTCCGGGCTATGTCGGCTACGAAGAAGGCGGCCAACTTACCGAACTGGTTCGCAAACGCCCTTACCGAGTTATCTTGTTTGATGAGATCGAGAAGGCGCACCCCGAAGTGTGGAATTCACTCCTGCAAATTTTGGATGACGGCCGCCTGACCGATGGTCAGGGCCGCACCGTTGACTTCCGCAACACTGTCATTCTGATGACCAGCAACCTGGGCACAGAATATATTGATAAATCCAAGCGGTTTGGCTTTATAACCCAGCAAGAAGCTGACGACAAAACGCGTGAGGCCAAAGAAAAGATCGAGGATTCCCTGAAATCAGCTTTCCGGCCAGAATTCTTGAACCGCATTGATGAAGTGGTCATCTTCAGCCCGCTTACACACGAGCAAATGCTGCCCATCGTCGATCTCCAAATGACTGAGATCAAAGAGCGGCTGGCAGAACATGACCTTGATGTCGAGTTGACGTCAGAAGCCCGCCAGTGGTTCGCCGATGAAGGCTACAACCCGGACTTTGGTGCCCGTCCGCTGCGCAGAGTTTTACAGGCGAAGATTGAAGGGCCGCTGGCCAAAAAGATTCTCAGTGGCGAATTTAAGCACGGTGACACCATCATCATTGACATTGAAGCCGTCGATGAAAAGAAAAAAGAAGTGGTCTTCCGAAAGTCGGCTATTTTGACAACTGTGGATTCGTAAGATTTTTGGAGAAGCAACCCGCACCGGGCGGGTGCTTTTCTTGTTAAGAGATCTTTCGGCAAAGGATATAGCATGAAGATTAAAATAATCACTGACAGCTCATGTGATCTTGCACCGGGTGTAAAAGAGCAATTGGATATTGGTGTCATCCCCCTGTATATCAACATTGGCGACAAAAGTTATATCGATGGGGTTGATATCACCCGGGAGGAATTCTACACCAACCTCACCCGCTATGAACACTATCCCAAAACAGCCGCACCAAGCCCGGAAACCTTCAAAGAATACTACCATCAGGCAGCAGAAGACGGTTACGAAGCAGTCTTTTCCATCCATGTATCAGGCAGGCTAAGTGCCACCATCAATAGTGCCCATATGGCCGCCAAAGAATTCCATGAAATTCCCGTGCATGTCATTGACTCACAAAACCTCAGCGCTGGCGCTGGCTATGTTGTGCAACAGGCCGCCCGAACCGCCCTTGCCGGCAAGACCGAAAAAGAAGTGGTAGCCGCCATTGAAGATATTATACCGCGCATTTACACCTTTGCCATCATTGATAATCTTGACCACCTCAAGCACAGCGGGCGCATCGCTCAATTTGTCACCACCCTGTCATCTGCATTGAAGATCCGCCTCATGCTCAAGATGAACCGTGGTCAGCCAGGCGCTGAGCAGTTCCGCACCATGCTGAAGGGCATGCATCGTCTGGAAGAATTGGCGGAGAAACTACAGCCATTCCAGGAATTCGTTTACCTGCACACCAACAATCCGCAAGCCATAGAGCAATTATCTATCAAGGTCAACACCATTCTGGATGAATCTGTGACTACCCTGTTATTACCTGTGAATCCGGTGCTCGGCTCTCATCTTGGCGATACAGCTTATGGATTCAGCTGTGTGACAGTGGAACAACCCCAGCCATCGGTATTCGTGCGGTCTTTCGAAAAGATGAAGAGCGCCGCACGCAGTGTCTTCGGCGACCACGATTAAGGTTGATCACTCATCCTTGACCATAAAAACACCGCTGAGAATTTCAAAAGTGTTTTTATAAGCAATCTGCTCGGAATCAAGTGCCCCAATCGCGCAAGTAAAGATAATCGTAGCCGATGGTTCGATGACTGATCTTTGCAATCGGCGGCAAAATGCGTTTAAACTGATTGCGCTGCACGCGCGCGATCACTTGATGGACAAAAGCGGCATCAAAACCAGCAGCGATGCATTCCTCGGGACAGTAGCGTTCATCAATGAGCAGGTATAATAATCGATCTACTTCAGCGTAGGTGAAACCCAACTCGCCTTCGTCCGTCTGCCCAGCCCAAAGGTCTGCCGTCGGCGCTTTGTCAATGATAATGTCAGGCACCCCCATCGCCCTTGATAACTCGCGCACCTGGGTCTTGTAAAGATCCCCGATCGGACTGATGGCACAGGCAGAATCACCATACAAGGTCGAATACCCCAGCAAAATTTCAGTCTTGTTGCAGGTACCTACCACCAATGCATTGAACTCAGCTGATTGGTCATACAGGCAGATCATACGCGAACGCGACATGCTATTGGCCTGTCGCATCCGGTTCATGTCCGGTATCTGGTTAATCAAACCATCAGCGATTGGCGTTATGTCTATTGTGCGGGTCTGCACCCCCAGTTGATCGATCACCAATTGCGCATGATCATAAGATTCTTGTGAAGACAGGCGATACGGCAGACGCACTGCCAACACATTTTCAGGGCCCAGTGCTTCTGCAGCCAGGAAACACGAAAGAGCTGAATCAATGCCGCCTGAAAGACCCAGCACGGCGTGTTTGAAACCAACCCGTTCGATCTCACTCTTGATAAAACCAACCAGAATATCTCTTGCCAGTCGGGTGTCGATGTGCAGGTGGGGAAATTCTTGTTTCACCGGTTCGATAATATTCACCATGCTCAGCCATCCTTTCCGGGTTTTTCATTGTTGGTAATCCGGCGCAATGTGCGTTCAACCAACCCGATGCGTTCATCACGCAGCAAAGGCAGGCGTGCACGCGTACGGTGCAGTTGATTCAGGTCGAGATCTGCGATCACCAGCGATTCCCCCGTACTGGGTGCCCTGACGATAGTATTGCCATTGGGATCATAAGCAGAGGCGCCGCCCCAGAAATGCAATCCATCTTCGTATCCGACACGGTTGGCATGCACCACAAAAGAAGTGAACAAACTGGCATATCCCTTGTTGATGCGGTCTACCCAGCGAGATGTTTCAATTTCGCCGTCATCGGTCAATCCCCGCCCGGGCGAGGCTGAAGCCAGAAACAACACATCGGCACCATCCAGCCAAAGCAGATAGGGTGGCGAAGCATGCCAGAAATCTTCACAGATCAACATGCCTACCCGGCCGTAGGCGGTATCAAACGCCCGAATAGTGTCGCCGGAAGCAAAGAAGCGCCCCTCGTCAAACAACCCATAAGTCGGCAGATACACCTTGCGATGGATATGTATGATTTTGCCTTTAGAGGCGTACGCGCTGGAGATAAAGAAGCGGTTGCGTTGGTCCTCTTCTACAAAGCCAAACATGATGTCTATGGATTGACTGGCAGTGATCAATTGTGAGAAGGACGAGGTTGGCTTTTGCGGTTGCACCGCAACCGTTGGCGCCAGGTCTTGCAGAACATATCCGGTCAATGACAATTCTGGAAACACTACCACATCAGATTTCTGATCAATCGCCGCATCAATATACTCCAGATGTTTGTCCAAATTATCAACAACCCCACCGAGTTTGGTGTTGATCTGCGCCATGGCGACTCGTAATTGCATCGTTCCTCTTTTCCGCTGTTATGTCGATAAATCCTGCTGGTTAGCCCGACTGCGCCATCTTCGCCCAGCTATCACGCAAAGCAACCGCCCGGTTGAATACCAGGTGTTCCCGGGTAGAATCAGGATCAACGATAAAATAACCTTTGCGCATGAATTGATAGGCAATCTCCTCTTGTGCCTGAACAAGATGTGGTTCGACCTTGGCAGTGATTACAGACAACGAATCTGGATTCAGATAATCGAGAAATGTCTTGCCTTCCTCCACATCGTCAGGGTTTTCTGCAGCAAACAGGCGGTCATACAAGCGGACCTCCGCGTCGATGGCATGCCGCGCAGATACCCAATGCAAGGTGCCTTTCACCCTGCGGCCATCAGCAGACATTCCACCGCGTGATTCCGGGTCATAGGTTGCGCGAATCTCAACAATCTCGCCTTCATCATTCTTCACCACATCCGTGCAGGTTATGTAGTAAGCTTTGAACAAGCGCACTTCCTGTCCGGGAGACAGACGAAAATATTTCCTTAGCGGGTCTTCCATAAAGTCTTCCCGCTCAATGTACAACTCACGGGAGAATGGAATTTCACGGCTCTCTGTGCGGGTTTCATCCTGCGTATACAGCGCCACCTCGAACATCTCTTCTTTGGCTTCCGGATAATTCTCGATGACCACTTTCACCGGGTTCAACACCGCCATCGCACGCGGTGAGCGTGCTTCCAAATCCTGTCGCAAGTTGAATTCCAGACGGGAGATGTCAGCGATGGTGTTGTTTTTGGCAATGCCGTTGTCTTCGATGAACTGTTTGATGGCTTCAGGGGTATAGCCGCGCCTGCGCAAGCCCGATAGCGTTGGCATGCGTGGGTCATCCCAGCCTGATACATAGCCCTGTGTGACCAGTTGCAGCAGTTTGCGCTTGCTCATCACCGTATAAGTCAGATTCAAGCGGGCAAATTCGATTTGCCGGGGATGGTGAACGCCCACCGATTCACAATACCAGTCATATAATGGCCGGTGATCTTCAAATTCCAGTGAGCACAAAGAGTGTGTAATGCCTTCAATCGAATCTGACAACGGATGGGCAAAGTCGTACATCGGGTAAATGCACCACTCATCACCACTCTGGTGGTGTTCAGCAAACATAATGCGGTATACCACTGGATCACGCATGTTCAGGTTTGGTGACGTCATATCTATTTTTGCTCGCAAAGTGCGCTTCCCCTCAGGAAATTCACCCACCTTCATACGCATGAACAGGTCCAGGTTTTCTTCTACGGAGCGATAGCGATAAGGGCTTTCTTTGCCGGGTTCTGTCAAAGTCCCGCGGTATGCCCGCATCTCTTCCGCGGTCAGGTCGCAAACATACGCCAGCCCTTTTTTAATCAGTATCACCGCATAATCATACAACTGCTCAAAATAGCTGGAGGCATAATAGAAACGGTCATCCCAGTCATATCCCAGCCATTTGATATCACGCTGGATAGCATCGACATAGTCTGTATCTTCTTTGGTCGGGTTGGTATCATCCATACGCAGGTTGCATTGTCCGCCAAAGCGCCGTGCGGTTTCAAAATCGATATAGATAGCTTTGGCATGCCCAATGTGAAGCTGCCCGTTCGGCTCTGGCGGAAAGCGGGTATGAACTACCCCGCCAAAACGGTTGGTGCTGTTATCTTCTTCGATCATTTCCCAGATGAAATTGTTCTTCGATGTCATTTCTTCCTGCGTCATATTTTCCTCACAATAAATTGTTAACAGTACCATTATATCATCGCCTTTTCAATTCTTTCGTTTGCTGTTATGCTTGCCTGAGTGATACCAACCGAGAGTGGGACGCATGATTTCTGACAACATTTTTGAAACCCTGTTTCTTTTCTTGCTGATAACAACTGAACTCATCCGTCTTCCCTACTATGTTCAATCCATCCGCCAGCATCACAAGCACCAGATCATCCATTCTGAAACAGATTTGTGGGACAAATTTTTCTTTCTGTTCGTCATCATCGGCACCTGGGGCGCTACGATGTTCAAGATCAAAACAACCTGGTTCTCGTTTGCAGATTTCAGTACGCTGCCAATCATGAATGTCTTGGGTTTTTTCATCTATCTGTCAGGCTTGATTCTGCTTGTTCACTCTCACCGCCAAATGAAGCGCAACTGGTCACCCACCATCGAGATCAATCAACAGCAGGAACTGGTGACCAGCGGCATTTACCGGTGGATCCGCCACCCAATTTATGCGGCAGTCTGGCTGATGGTCATTGCACAGGTTTTGTTAATCAACAACTTCATCCTCGGACTGACGGGGGTTCTGTCTTTTTCTCTGCTATACAACCACCGTGTGCTAAGAGAAGAACAAATGATGGCAGCTCATTTTGGCAAGGAATTTGCAATCTATTGTGCAACAACTGGCCGATTGTTGCCAAACATAACACTGGGTCAAGCCGAACAGGCAAGTAACGAATCCGAATAACGTTAATAAATCTCCTATTTGACATATCCTGCTATCGGTTTTACCATAATGCATAGTTAGTTATTAAATATTGCTATCACATATGACAAAAAACCTGACAAAAAGAACTATTTTGATCATATTAACAATAAGTATGTAATTGAAAGGATTGGTTATTAGAATGGCTGCTGAACCACTGCACGTGACTGACGCTGAATTTGAAAAGACTGTTTTGCAAAATGAATTGCCCGTGATCGTTGATTTTTGGGCGCCCTGGTGCGGCCCCTGCCGCATGGTTGCCCCTACCCTGGATAAATTGGCAGGCGAATACGATGGCAAACTGGTCATCGCCAAGGTGAATACTGATGAGAACCAGAAATGGGCCGGTCAGTACCATGTCCGCGGCATCCCCACCATGTTGTTCATCAACAAGGGCGAAGTTGTTAAACAGCAGGTCGGTGCTTTGCCCGAACCCATGCTGCGCAAAGCTGTCGAAGAATTCCTCGGCGGTATCGCCTAATAATTTGAAAATTCCAAACACAATTCCCTGCAAGGAATTGTGTTTTCGTTTAAACTATAAATATGATCGAAGTAAGACATCAATTTTCTGAAAACAAGAAAAAAAGGGCGGTGTTTCAACGGGCCATCTGGATCACCCTGGCTGGCAATGTGATCCTGGCAGTCGCCAAGGTTATCATTGCCTCGAGCACCGAAAGCTCGGCGTTGTTTGCCGAGGCTGCCAATTCGCTTTCGGACGTTTTCTACACGATCCTCCTGGTAATCGGCTTGACTATTGCCAGCAAACCGCCCGACGAATCTCACCCACAAGGCCACAGCCGCTTTGAACCACTCGTCGGACTGGTGGTAACCATCGCCATGAGTCTGGCAGCCTATGAGGCCGGCAGAGAAGCGATCAACAAATTCATCGCCGGCCCGCAGGCAGTACCTATGTTAATCTCCTCCATCATGTTGATCTCCACGGTGATTATCAAAGCTCTTATGTATTGGATGGTTCGCAGAATAGCAAAAATCTACCAGAGCCCATCCCTGGATGCCATCAGTGTGGACAACATCACCGATGTCTCCAGCGCTGGCGTTGCGTTTTTCGGCATCCTGCTATCGAATTATGTCCATCCGCTATTTGACCCAATCGCCGGTATCCTTATCGCCGGATGGATCCTTTACAATGCTCTACAATCTTCACGCGAGAACATCGTGCTCCTCTCTGGCGGAGCCGCTCCCAACAAAGTGCGCGAAGAAATCATTCATCGCGCCCTGTCTGTACCGGGCATATTGCATGTCCACTATCTGCTGACGGAGTACGCAGGCCCGCGCCTTATCGTCGACATACATGCCAACATCGCTGGCGACCTGCCCTTCGACAAGGCGCATGCCATTTCTGATGAAGTCATCGATAAAATTGAACAGATGGATGTCGTTGATCGCGTATACTTACACTTAGAGCCTGAGGATTGGGAGTGAAGCCGCTAACGGAGAAAATTCTGCCTGAGAAATTCATGATCAGAGCAGGAGTAGATAGCACTGATTAGTCAACATGGAAAATGCCCTGTATGTCTTCAATTCCGTTTTGCCCATACTTATCTTCATTTGGATCGGGCACTTACTGCGAAAACGGTCTTTTTTTTCACCAGAGACCATTGACAACATCAAGAAGTTTATCGTAAATTTCACCCTGCCAGCAGTACTATTCACCTCATTCCTTGATATTGTCTTCGAATGGAATTATTTGCTACTGATGATTCTGGTGTTCCTCCTGTGCCTGTTTCTTTATTTCTATGGACGCCTGACAAAAAAGAGCTTTCAACAAACCTGGATCTCTTTCCCATTTCTGCTGACTGGTTTCGAATTTGGTATGCTTGGTCTCAGCCTGTTCGGCAGCGCCTATGGCCTGGAAAATTTCGGCAAAATGGCGATTCTGGGAGTGCCGCATGAATTCTTCATCTGGTTTGTCTATGTCACCCTGCTGGTGCGCGAAACATCTGCGCTGCCCTCTATGGGTTCGCTTCTGAAATCTTTCCTATCTTCTCCGGTCATCATCGCCATTTTCACCAGTATTCTGCTCAACCTTACCGGGTGGGCCGCATGGCTGAACAATGCTTTCTTCGCCGATGGCCTCTTCAAAGTGCTGAATCTGTTGGCAGGCCTGACTGCTCCTTTAATCCTGCTTGTGGTTGGTTATGATATCAAAATCACCCGCGACAACATCAAATCATCTGCTCTGGTGGTACTGCTGCGACTGGGGTTGTTGATCCCGCTGGCTTTAT
>Ga0334890_1003152_pt1 | contig 17270 bp, 13 predicted proteins | sample GraSluR1_MG_3_FD_207220 | JGI IMG/M metagenome (GOLD analysis project Ga0334890, IMG submission 207220) | Sludge microbial communities from methane-producing bioreactor in Wageningen University, Netherlands - Granular Sludge_31_08-R1 | ecosystem: Engineered > Bioreactor > Anaerobic >... | reverse complement strand
GAGGGCCTGATCGAATTCGCAAAGGCGTTCTATCCGCAGCATTTCAAAAAGGCCCTGATCATCGACGACCGGTACAACGGCGGCGGCTTCGTGGCCGACATGATCATTGACCGGCTGGAACGCCGGGGCTGGGCGTTGACCATCCCGCGCGAGGGCCGGCCCCTCGTCAATCCGGAGCGAGCCTTCCACGGACACCTGATCGTCCTGGTCAACGAGGAGACCGGTTCCTGCGGAGAATTCTTCGCGGAGGCCATCCAACGCAAGGGGATCGCGCCCATCCTGGGCGTGCGCACCTGGGGCGGCGCCATCGGCATCGAGCCGCACCAGGGCCTGGTGGACGGCGGCGCGGTGACGCCCCCGCAGTTCGGCCTCTACGGATTGGACGGCACATGGCTTATCGAGGGCCACGGAGTGGTGCCGGACATCGAGGTCATGAACCTGCCCGGCGATGTGGTGGCCGGAAGAGATGCCCAACTGGACGCCGCGATCCAGAACCTGCTTCATCGCCTGGCCGAAGACCCGATGGACCTGCCCCCGGTGCCCGAGTACCCGATCAAGACCAAGGAGACCGAACCCGGCGGCGCCTGAGGGCGGCAACACAGTGCGCGAAAACCTGGTCGGCTTCAGCCGACCAGGCTACCGGGCGTGGAAGGAACAGAGGTGAACCGAGGGGGCCGGCTACGCCCATCTGAAGATGGGGGCACTGGCCGGTCGGCTGAAGCCGACCAAAACGTCTGCCCACCGCTGCCAGAGACCAAGCGTGGAAGCAGAGCGTGTACTCCCTGCCACCCCTGCGAAAGGCCGGAAGTGCAATGAATCACCCGATACCCCCATCCACGCGGAGGGCCACAACGACGGCGTCGCGGACACGACCCCCGATCGCCGCGAGTTTCCCACCCACGCAGAAAGCCACAACGACGGCGTCGCGGACACGACCCCCGGTCGCCGCGAGTTTCCCATCCACGCAGAAAGCCACAACGACAGCGTCGCGGACACGACCCCCGATCGCCGCGAGTTTCCCATCCACGCGGAAAGCCAAGGCCGGCTTCAGCCGGCCGGACAGTGCCCCCGGCTTCAGCCGGGGGAGAGCAAGACCCACCATCCCTCCTTCTTCCCCTTCTGGTGCAGCCGGCTTCCAGCCGGCTTTCCACGCTGGTCGCTCTGAGACCTGCGTGGCTCGCGCCACGGAGTACAACCCATGCGCCCGCATGCATCAGTGCGGCGTTGTGAATGTGCTGTTGGCGTTTCCCCGCCGCATGGACTCGCGGAGGTAGTGGATCATTACGTAGCCCTCGGCCGTGCGCTTCGGGCCGGGGTGGTTCGAGAGCCGGCGGGCCGCGGCCAGCAGGTGGCGGCGGTAGAAGAACTCGTAAAACACCGTCGCGTCGTCCACGGCCGTGGCCATGCGATCGGGCAGGGCTATGCTGCCGCCGGCCGTGGTGGCCAGGGTCTGGGCCAGCCGGTCCAGATCTTCCGCGGACGCCGCAAACAGAAACTCGCGAAACGCCTCGATTTCATCCGCCGACGGATCCGGCCGGGTGAAGTAGCCCACGAACGCGGGATCACACCCCTTACGGAACAACTCGAAGATTTCGTGGGTGCCGGCCAGCGTGCCCCCGACCACGTGAATCCGCCGCCGGGCCTCCCACGCCGCGCCCAGCATGGGGAAGAAGTCACTCACCCGGTAGGTCAGTCGGCGGTCCCAGATCTGGGCCAGCGCCAGAACGGCCTCGCATCGAACCGGCCGTTCCACCTGCTCGTCCGCGGCGATCGTGGTGAGCACCGTCTCGGCCAGCATCGTGTAGAGACACACGCGCAGCCACTTTGACGCCTGCTCGCGCAGCTCCCGGGCCGGCTCGCCGGTCAGCAGGTCCTGACACACGTGCTGCAACAGGCGGTAGAAGTTCGCCTCCGCCATGTCCAGCGTCCGCCCGACCAGCGCCCGCGTCGGCACCAGAAAGTCGAAGTTCGCAATCGTCGACCGGCTCAGCCTGTCCACCAACGTGTCCAGCCCGCGCTGCCGACCGCCCAACCGCTCTTGCGCGGCAGGCGAAGGATAGTTGGCCAGCACCCGACCCAGGTGCTCCAGGCAGTTCACCTTCTGCACGATCGCCGCACACACCTCCGGAGCGCCGGCATGCCTGGAGTCCCGAATGGCCTTGTAGATGTCTTCGATGGCCTTCCGTTCATCCGGCGTGAAGGGACTGGTGGAGCCGTCATGGAATGGAAGCTTCTTCATGGGTCAGCACCGAGGGCCGGGGCGTAGCCGTTTCCCGCCGGGACATGAGCCTATCACAGCCGCGGGCCGGGGGCAAAGCCGGCACAGTGGCAGCGTGATCAATCGCGTGCCGCTTCACTCGCTCACGGCCGGCGCCGTCGGCTCCCCCGGCAACGCCTCAAACCGCAGTTCGCCATACTCATCCACGGTGTGGAAGTTCGTCACGCTCAGTCTCGGCGTCATCGTCAGCTCCGGCCCGCTACCTTTCAGCGATTGCGAGTAGTTGTACCGGCTGACCAGGATGCGCCACGACGAGCCCGGGCCGAACGAAGCGCCTTCCGCCGTCAGATCGGCCACCGGCATGGCGAGCTCCGCCGTCCAGCCCCGGTCCTCGTCACGCCAGTCGTTCACCGTGCCGTCCGCGCGGGCGGCCACGGTCAGACCGCACGTGTAGGCAAAACAACTCGGCAGGCCGAGCCGCCCCCGGCCGGGAAACCAATAACTGGTCTTGTGACCCTTGGGCGTAACGTACAGCTCCCAGTAATACGCGGCGTCTGCCGGCTTGAGGAACAGCTCGCACACGTCCCCAAGCTGCCAGTGCGGCTTCTGGTCCTCAAACCCCTCGGCCACCACGTCGGTATCCGCGAAATCCACGCCCAGGTACAGGAACGCGTCATCCCACGCCAGACGAACCCGCCCGGCCTCCTGCACAGGTCCGCGGTCCGCTCGATCCGCGGCCAGCTCCAGCACATACCCCGGCGCCTGCTGCCATACCGGCTCGTCCAGAACGCCGTCCACCTGGATCGGGCCTGCCGTCCGGACGGCCACAAGCGACGCCAGCGCAACAGGCTCAACCGGGCGGGCGGCCGGTGAAACGCACCCGCTCCCTGCCGCCACAACGCAGGCTGCCAATCCGAATGCCGTGAACAGCCGCATAGTGCCCTGCCTCCTCTCGCAGTGGGGAACGCTCTTCCTCGCCATGGGCATGACGATATGATAGCCGGTCCGCGTGTCCGGGGAACCGCCCGCACGCCGAACGAAAGGAGCCTCTTGACGATGCCCACGCTTGAAATCGGGGTGCTGATCGCCCTGGTGGACGACATGGACGAGCAGTTCCGGCACCTCACCGGCCTGGGGCTGAGGCACGGACAGATCTGCTCGTGGGAGCCGCAGCGATGGAATCCCCAAACGGCGGAAAGCTTGACGGAATCCATTCGGAAGGCCGGCGTACGCGTGACCACGTTCTGGTCCGGGTTGCCAGGCCCCGCCACGTGGAACTTCACGGATGGCCCCACCACCATCGGGCTGGTGCCGGCGGAGTATCGCGCCGAGCGGATCGAAACCCTGAAGCGCGCGGCCGATTTCGCCGTCCAAATGGGCTTCCCGTCCATCACCACGCACGTCGGCTTTCTGCCGGAGGACCCGAACGATCCCCGATTCGACGAGACGGTCGACGCCATCCGCACGGTCGCCCAATACTGCAAGGAGCGCGGGCTGGAGTTCTGGTTCGAGACCGGCCAGGAAACGCCCGTCACGCTGCTGCGGACCATTGAACGCGTCGGCACGGGCAACCTGGGCGTGAACCTCGACACCGCCAACGTGATCCTATACGGCAAGGCCAACCCGGTGGACGCCCTCGACGTGATTGGCCGGTACGTCCGCGACGTGCATGCCAAGGACGGGTTCTATCCCACCAACGGCGATGAACTCGGCAAGGAATGCCCGCTGGGCGAAGGCAAGGTTGATTTCCCTGCCTTTGTGAAGAAGCTCAAATCGCTGGGCTACGCGGGCACGCTCACCATCGAACGCGAGATCAGCGGCGAACAGCAGCGGATCGACATTCGGGAAGCGGTCAAGCTGCTCCAGCCCCTGTGCTGAAAGGGAGAACACGCAATGATTCGCATGGGCATCGCCGGTGCCGGCGGCCTGGGCCGCGTACATTGGGGCGACTTCGCGAACGATCCCCGCGTGGCCGTCGTGGCCATCGCCGACCTCATGGAAGACCGCCGCCAGGGCCGCCTGGACGGCGTGACGTTCAACATCAAGCAAGAGGACAAGACAACCGGCGCAGGACCCGCCAGGGCGTATTCAACCTACGCGGAGCTCTGCGCCGACCCGGACCTGGACGCCGTATGCATCTGCCTGCCCACAGACCTGCACTGCGACGCCGCCATCCGGGCCCTGGAGGCCGGCAAGCACGTGCTGTGCGAAAAACCGATCGCCCTGACCCCGGCGGACGGCCGAAAGATGCTCGACGCCGCCGCGGCCGCAAACCGCACGCTCATGGTCGGACACTGCCTGCGTTTCTGGCCGGAGTATGAAGTGGTTGAACAGGCCATCCGCGACGGCCGGTACGGCCGAGTGCTGGCCGCCAGCTTCACGCGCGTGGGCAACGTCCCCCACTGGGGCCGGCCGGACAACTGGTTCACCAACATGCAGCGCAGCGGCGGCCCGGTGATCGACGTTCACATCCACGACGCGGACCTGTGTGTCGCCTGGTGGGGCCGGCCGGACGACGTCTCGGTCGGCGGCAGCTTCGCCGGCGATCTGCCCAACATGCTGCACAGCCGATGGCGCTATGCGAACGGGCCGGCCGTCCAGTTCGAGACCGGCTGGGACCCGATCCGTGGCGGGTTCTTCTACTTCGGCTTCAAAATCTCCTTCGAGCGGGCGGTGCTGGCATACGATTCGCGCAACGACCGGGGCTTGCAGCTCTTCTCCGACGGAGACGTGCAGGTCATCGAGACGGCCAAGACCTCCGCCTACGAGGCGGAGGACCGGTACTTCATCGACTGCCTGACCCAGGGCCGGCCGGTGGACCGCTGCCCGCCGCAACAGAGCCTTCTGTCGCTGGAATGCGTGGCCCAGGAGGCCCGACTGCTCGCCGAGGCCTGTGGCCGACCGTGGCCGCTGCCGGGGAATTGAGAATTGCGAATTGAGAATTGCGAATCCCGGCGCGGAGCCTGTCGGTTTAATCGAAGCGCGAACGAAAACAATGAAGTTATGAACGCACCGATCGCTGTAACCTCTTATTTTTCGTTCGCGGGTGAGTGTTTTCGCAGTTAAATCGACAACCTCCGCGCCGGGATTGCGAAGCGGCTCGCGCGGCGAATCGGGCCGCTACGCGAATGGATCACGGTGTGGCGGTGAGCGCTCGCTGAAACGCGGCGAAGTCGGCCAGGTCCACGTCGGAATTCGTGTCCAGACTGGCGATCAGGCACGACGGCAGGGGCAGAGAGTTCGGACCCGTCATGCACAGCGTGAACCGCTTCATGTCGTCCGCGTCCACGTCGCCGTCCTGGTCCAGGTCGCCGGCAACAGGGGCGAACCCGGGATATTCGTACGGCCCGATGTCCACGATGGGCGGCGAGCCCGCACCGGTGTCCGGGGTGGCCGGATCGTCGAAGAACCGCGGCAAGCCCGCGAAGTCGAACGGCGTCGGCTCGGTCGTGTCGCCGTCGCCATCCAGGTCCAGCGTATCCGCCGGGACCGCCCCGTTGGACCCGGCGTCAATACACGGCGACCCCGGCATCAAGCGCAAATCGCCGTAGTCATCATCCGCATCCCCCCACAACCCGTTCGGCCCGGGGCTCGGGCTCCGCACGAACAGCGGATCCGCATCGATGCACCCGGTATTGTCCCAACCGCCCTCCACATTGCAGAACGCGATCATGAAGTCGTCCCCCCACGCCTGCATTCCGTCATGCGTCCGCAACACGGAGTTTCTGATTACCACATCGCTTGACCCACTGACGACGCCAAGCGGCTTGTTGGACATGATCAGGGTGCCACAAACCACTGCCGCGCTTTCCTCGAAGGCGAACAGGCCCCCACCCCCACCCTGATCGCTCCTATTGCCCAGAATCAGGCAATCTGCGACGGCTGGCGCTGATCCTGCGGCACAAAGGATGCCGCCGCCAAACGTGCCCGCATGGTTTCCACTGATCAGGCACCGACTGATCAGCACAGAGCACCCGCTTCCACAGTAGACACCGCCTCCCTCGGAGTAGGCGAAGCCGCCCCCTGAGCGGTGCTGATTTCGGACGACCGCGTTGTCCACGATCCGCGCAGACGACATGCTGGCAAAGATGCCCGCGCCGTATCCCGCGCTGTTGTCGACGACCCTGTTGTGCGCGACGCTGGGCGACGATCCGTCACAGTATACACCGCCACCCCATGTCCGCCCACCGACCAAGGTGCCTCGCCCGCCGGTGATCGTGAACCCGTCGATCCGCGTGGCGGGGGTGGCACCGGGCGGTGACGTGACCACGCTGCCCAACTGATTGCCGTCCAGGATCGTCGCGTTCGCGGTGATCGCACGGTCGGACAGGGCAAAGGTGGCCGGGTCTTCCGTGCCGGCGAAACCGCCATACAGGGCGACGCCGTCCTTCAACGTAATCAGCCCCACGTACCGTCCGGCCGCGACCCAGACCCGGTCGCCGGCGCTGGCCGCATCCAGCCCGGCCTGTACGTCGCGTTTAGCCGTCGCCCACGTCAGCCCGTCGTGGCCGTTGTCACCGGCGGTGGACACCAGAAACGTCGTCTGCCCGCCCGCAACGGACCCGCACAGCAGTACCGCCAGAGAAGCAAAACAAACGCCGACGAAATAACGTGATGTCATGGTCTGTGGCCCCTCCTGCAGAGATTCTGTCGTTCCTTCACCCGGCCGGCCGTCGAAGTGCATGGCCGGCCCGCCGTCACCCGTCACTATACCCGGCCGCCCGGGCCGAATTCAATGGCCGATGCAGAAAGGAAAGGCCGGTCCGCACGGCGGACCCTACGAATCGGGGTCGGTCACGCGGCCGTCGTCGGTGTAATCTCGGTCGGCGGTGCCCAGGCGGCGGAACATGTCGCGGATGTCGCGGGTGCCGCCGATGCCAAACCACACCACCGTGATCGTCCCCAGCCCGAACCCCAGCCACAGGTTGAATCGCCAGAACCACAGCCACGTCTCTGGCGGGATGCCCACAGTCGCCTGGACCAGGGTGCCGACCAGGAAGACGGCGAACCAGAAGAAGACCCAGATGATGAACGCCGTGTACAGCGCCCGGTCCCAGCGACTGAAGTCCGGGCCGAGGTGAAACAGGGAACGCGGGGGCGGCGCCGCGCGGTGGGCGGCATCCGCAGTGTCGGCGGCGATCGCGTACTTGCCACGATGCAGAATCCGCTCCAACTCCGGACGCGAGCGCGGGTCCAGCCATGAGAACACCACGTACAGCGTTGCAGAGATCACGATGGTGAAGAACAGAATGCGCTGCCCGTCCAGCGGAAACTCCCGGTCCAGGTGCTGGGTGAACACGTAATGCACGATGAGACCGGCGGTGGCCAGCGTGGCGCTGCTGATCATCGCCGCCCACGCCCCGAGCGTGCTGCCCCGCCGCCAGTAGAGCCCGCCGATCATCACCGCGCCGGCGCCGCCCATGTAGATTGCCCCGGTCAGGGCGAAAAACATCAGAATGTACTGCGACTGTCGATACAGCAGGCTGAACAGGAAGATGAAGATCGCGACCCCGCAGATGGATACCCGCAGCAGCCGCATCTGCTGCCGCGCGGTGAAGGGCCGCCGCCGGAACGGCACGACCACGTCCTGGATGAACATGCTGCCCCACGAGTGAAGGTACGTGTCGTGCGTGCTGATGAACGCCGCCAGCATCACCGCGGCCAGTCCGCCCAGGGCGCCCACGGGCAGCAGGTGCCGCATGACCAGCGGCACCGTGACCTGCTTGCGGATCGTCGGGTCGGCGATCGCACCGAGCTCCTCCTGCACCCGGGCCGCCCCCGCCGCGAAGTCCGGGTGGTTCATGTACGTGAACGCGCAGATGGGGATGAACAGAATGAGCATTACCTGGATGCTCTGCCGCCAGGTTCCCAGCACCTTGCCCATGCGGGCCTCATGCGGGTTGCGGGCCGAGCAGTTGTACCCCTGCGTGCCCAGCCAGCTCATGTACGCGTAGAAGTTGACGAACAGGCCGATGAGAAAGAAGTACTTGTCGAACCCCTTGATCTGGCTCGTATCCAACGGGTTGATGCGCGAATACCCCGCGGGAATGGCCAGCATCGTATCCGAAATCTGCTCCCACGGCACCCGCGCGGACAGCACGAGAAAGAGGATCGCCAGCATGCCGATGAGAAACGTGCCCTGAATGAAGTCCGTCACGATCACCGCAATCTGCCCGCCGATGAACGTGAAGAACAGCGCGATGCCCAGCAGCACGACCATGATCGGCGCCGTGGTGGCCACCGTCCAGCCGAAGACGTCCACCGTCAGCGGAAGTCCGCAGTAATACACGAAGAAGTTCGCCCCGACGGCCGGAAAGATGCCGAAATTGATGATACCCGCCGCAAACGCCAGCGCGCCCGCGAACACCCGGAACCGCCGGCTGTACCGCATCTCGAAGAACTGGGCCATGGTCATGGCCCGCGTCTGCCGGAAACGATACAGCACCCAACCGGTCAGCGCGAGAATGAACATGATGCCCGCCCCGGGAAGGTCCCACCAGCGCTGGGCAAACCCCGCCTCGTAGCTCTGTTCGAAGAACGCCACAATGGTGATCGCCCCGAGCATGGCGACCCCCTCCGCCACGGTCAGCACGTAGCGCCCCGCCGACCGCCCCGCGGCGAGAAAATCCGTCACGCTGCGATTCAACCGCCGGGCCGCCAGAGCCATGACGGTCAAAAGCACCAGCAATGCGACAACAATCAGCCAGTCAAACCAGTGCATTCGCACCTCTCGACGAGAGCGCTTGCGCTCGGACCCGCCCACTCCGCCTGCGGCGGACGGAATGAACGCAGCATACCCGGGAACGAATCAATCCGCGCGGGGACTCACGCGAATCATCACCGCCCCGTGCGGCGGCACCTGCGCCTCGAAACACTCGTCATGAACGCCGCAATCCGCGTGCCGCCACAGATCGCGCACCGCGCAGCGCGACGGCAGCCCCAGGGCCGACCAGTCCGCGCGAACCCGCTGCGATCCGTGATCATCCCGATTGAACAGCCCGACGGCCAGCGACCCGTCCTCCAGTGGCCGCGCCCAGACCTCGGCCAAACCCGCCGCCACCTGCGCCGCCTGCCGCCCGAGCGAGTCCTGATGCACCGCCAGCACCTCGTCATTCGTGAGCAGGCCCCGCGTGAAGTCATCCAGCCGCGTCAGGTCGCAGCCCAGCAGAAGCGGCGCCGCCAGCAGACACCACAGCGTAATGTGCGTGATCTGCTCGTCCGGCGTCAACCCCGTGGGGCGCAACTCCGGTCCCCAGCCCAGGTACCCCACAACCAGCATGTCCGGATCGTTCCAATGACCCGGCCCCGCAAACGGCCGCCAGCGGTCCTGCGAGAAGCCGATGTCCGCCACCCCCAGGAACCCGCTGTCCCGCAGTCGCCAGGTGTCGCGAATGTCGCCCGTCGTCCGCCAGCAGTTTGCGAGGCGGGACCATTCGGCCGCCTGCTCAAACGGCGCGGTGTTCGACAGGCTGTACACGATGTCTCGCCCGCACTGCCACAGGGCGTCTCGCATCCGCGTGGCCGCCGGCACGTCCCACGGCGCCCAGTCGTACTTGAGATAATCGATGCCCCACTCCGCCCATTGCCGGGCGTCCGCCACCTCGAACGTCGTGTCGCCGTGATGGTGGCCGCGCTGCCGGGCCTCCTCCGTGACGGGGCCGACCGGCCCGCCCTCCGCCCCGCCGGCATAGCCCGCGTACGACCGCACCCACGGCGTCGAGTAGATGCCGAGCTTGAGGCCCAGGCCGTGTACGTAGTCGGCCAGTCCCTTCATGTCGGGGAATTTCTCGTTGGGTTGCAGAGCCCGGCGCGGCCCGCCGCGCACGCCCTGCCACCCGTCATCGATGTTGATGTACGTCCAGCCGTGATCCGCCAGCCCGGACGTCACCATCGCCTGGGCCGCCTGCCGGACCTTCACGTCGTCCACGGAATCCGCCCAGCAGTTCCAACTGTTCCAGCCCAGCGGAGGCGTCAGGGCAATCGTCTCACCCGCCTCAAGCCGCAACTCGCCCTCAGCGGTGCCAGCTTCGTTCGAGACAGCCACGCGAACCCGGTACGAGCCCGGCTCCGTCACGCACCCGATCAGCAATCCCGTTCTGGGATTCAGCAGAACACCGGACGGCAGGCCTTCCGCATGGAACTGGCGAGGCGCCGCCCCGACGGCACGGAGATTGTGCAGCACCGGCGACCCCGGGCGCACGCCGAAAACGCGCGGTCCGGTCAGTCGCGGTGCGAGGTGTTCGGGATTGGACACGACGGAAACCTCCCGGGTAGAACCTGCTACGGCCGGGCACGCGCCGGATCCCGGTGCCCCTTTCATACCGCAGGCGGCCGTGATCCGCCATCATCTTGCGTGCGCGTGGCAAGCCTTCTACAATGGCCGGCTCACCGGGAATGGCTTGGACGACTGACCGTGCGTCCTCCGCCGCTGGAGCTGCGCTGCGCGGCGCTGTGGTGGGGGACGGTGAAGGGGCTGCATCATGAGCAACCTCGATGCATTTTGTGTGCGCGGCAGGACCGCCCTGCTCACCGGGGCCGGCGGCGTGTTGGGCGCGGTGTTCGCGCGAGCCCTCGCCGAGGCTGGTGCCCGCGTCTGGGTGACGGACCTGCGTGAGGAGGCCGCCCGGAACGTTGCCGACCGCCTGCGAAATGAGGGCCTCGACGCGCACGCCCGGGCCACGGACGTTCTGGATCGCGAGGCCCTGGAGGCCGCGCTGGCCGAAACGGGTCCGGTGGACATCCTGGTCAACGCGGCCGGCGGCAACCTGCCCGGCGCCACCACGTCCCCGGAGCAGCCCTTTTTCGACATCCCCCTGGACGCCATGCAGAAGGTCCTCGCCTTAAACCTCTTCGGCGGCGCCCTGCTGCCCACGCAGGTATTCGGGCGGGCCATGGTCGGCAAGGCGGACGGCGGGGTGATTCTGAACGTCTCGTCCATGAGCGCCATCCGGCCCCTCACCCGCGTCGCGGGCTACTCGGTCGCCAAGGCGGCTGTCAGCAACTTCACGCAGTGGCTGGCCGTTCACATGGCACAGGAATACAACCCGCGGGTCCGCGTCAACGCGGTAGCCCCGGGGTTCTTTCTGACGGAGCAAAACCGGTACCTGCTGACCGAGACCGAGGGCGGGGCGCTGACGCCTCGCGGCAAGGCCGTCCTGGACCACACGCCCATGCGGCGGTTCGGGCGGCCGGAGGATCTGGCGGGTGTCACGCTGTGGCTGTGCTCTGACGCCTCGGCGTTCGTGACGGGAATCGTGGTGCCGGTAGACGGAGGGTTTTCCGCATTCAGCGGCGTGTGAGCGCCGCGCGGGGCGGCCGGGAATCAGGAGAAGCGATGTCTGACGCATATGCACAACGTCTCGCCTCGTTTCGCAAGGCGCACGAGTTCTTTGTCGGGATCGACTCGGACGGTTGTGTCTTCGACACCATGGAGATCAAGCACAAGGAGTGCTTCATCCCGAACATCATCAGGCATTTCGGGCTTCAGGCCGTCTCCAAGTTCGCCCGAGACGCCGCGGAGTTCGTGAACCTCTATTCCATCTGGCGGGGCGTGAACCGGTTCCCCGCGTTGACCCGGACCCTGGACCTGCTGGAAGAACACCCGGCGGTGCGGGAGCGCGGCGTCACGATCCCGCGGCTGGCCGCCCTGCGTGAATGGCTGACCACCGAACCGAAGCCGGCCAATCCCTCGCTGGAGGCCGCCGCCGGCGCCGCCCGCAACGGCCCCGCGAAGGAGTTGAAAGCCGTGCTCGCCTGGAGCGTGGCCGTCAATGACAGCATTCGCGACATGGTCCGCGGCGTGCCGCCGTTTCCCCATGTGCGCGAGTGCTTGGAAGCCGCTGCACCGCAGGCCGACATCGTGGTCGTTTCCGCCACCCCCACCGCGGCGCTGGAGCAGGAATGGTCCGAGCACAACATCGCCCGTTTTGCGGCAGTCATCGCCGGACAGGAGATGGGCACGAAGGCCGACCACCTGCGAATCGCCGCTGCCGGCAAGTATGCACCGCAGAACGTGCTGATGGTAGGCGACGCGCCGGGCGACCTGAAGGCCGCCCGTGTGAACGGGTTCCTGTTCTTCCCGGTCAACCCCGGCTCGGAAGCCGAATCCTGGGACCGCTTCCGCCGCGAAGGTCTTGAATCCTTCTTTGCCGGGCGTTATGCCGGCGCGTACGAGGCAGAGCGAATCAAGGAGTTCGAAGCCCTGCTGCCCGATACGCCGCCCTGGAGCCGCTGACCACCCTCGCCGGACCGCGCCATGGACTACTTCGCCGAAGGATCGCCAAACGCCGTCATCGACGAGAGCCGTGCCGCTACGCTGCTGCACGGGATGCCGGACCGGCTCGGCCGGCCGCGTCGCGTGCTGATCGTCCCGCCCGACATCACACGGCTGCACTCCGGGGCCGGCACGCTCACGACCCTGCTCTACCACCGCCTGGCCGACACGGCGGAGGTGGAGATTCTGCCGGCCCTGGGCACGCACGCCCCGATGACCGCAAAGCAGCAGGCCCTCATGTTCCCCGGCCTGCCCGCGGACGCCTTCCGAACGCACGATTGGCGGAACGATCTCGTCCGACTCGGCGAGGTGCCCGCTTCGTTCATCCGGCAGGTGAGCGAGGGCCGCGTCGACTACCCCGTCTTCTGCGAAGTCAATCGCTGCCTGGTGGAGGGCCGCTGGGACGCCATCGTCTCGATCGGCCAGGTCGTGCCGCACGAAGTCGTGGGCATTGCCAATCACAACAAGAACATCCTGATCGGCCTCGGCGGCCCGGACACGATTCACAAAACGCACTTCCTCGGCGCGGTGTACGGCATGGAACGCATGATGGGCCGCACTGCTTCGCCCGTGCGCGACGTGTTGAACGACATGACCCGGCGGTTCCTCCGCGATTGGCCCATCACGTATGTTCTGACCGTCCGTGCGCAGGACCCCGCCGGCGGACTGGTCACCCGCGGGCTGTACGCAGGTGACGACGAGTCGTGTTTCCTCGCCGCCGCCGACCTGTGCCGCCGCGTCAACATCGAACGGCTTGCGGCACCGTTGCACCGCGTGGTGGTCTGGCTCGACCCGCTGGAATACCGCTCCACCTGGCTCGGCAACAAGGCGATCTACCGCACGCGCATGGCCCTGGCCGACGGCGGCGAGTTGATCATTCTCGCACCCGGGGTCCGGGAATTCGGCGAAGACGCCACCATCGACCGGCTGATCCGGCAATTCGGCTACCACGGCACGCCGCACACCCTGCGAATGGTGGCCGAGCACCCGGAACTGGCCGCAAACCTGTCCGCCGCCGCTCACCTGATCCACGGCTCGTCGGAAGGCCGGTTCCGCATCACCTATTGCCCGGGCGGACTGACTCGAGATCAGATCGAGGGCGTCGGCTTTGCCTTTGAAGACATCTACGTCCTGGGCCGGCGCTACAATCCACGCGAGCTGCGTGACGGGTTCAACACGCTGCCGGACGGAGAAGAAGTGTTTTTTGTCTCAAACCCCGCCCTCGGGCTGTGGGGGCTTCGAAGCCAGTTTGAAGGATCGGCCTGATGCCTGGAAATGTTCTCATCGCCCAATCCGGCGGCCCGTCCGCCGTCATCAACAACACGCTTCGCGGCATCTTTGACGCATGCCGCGATCACCCGGACACGTTCGGCCGCGTCTATGGCGGATGGCACGGCATCGAGGGCGTGCTGAAAGAGGAGTTGCTGGATCTCTCCGCACAAGACCCGCGGGAAATCGCCCTGCTTCGCTGCACGCCCGCCGCGGGATCGATCGGCACGTGCCGCTACAAGCTCAAAAAGTCACAAGGCGAGGACTTCGACCGCGTGCTCCAGGTCTTCCGCGCCCACGACATCCGCTGGTTTTTCTACATCGGTGGCAACGACTCGATGGACACCGCGCTGAAGGTCAGCCGGCTCGCCGAGCAGCGCGGCCTGGACCTCGTGGCCGTCGGCGGCCCGAAGACCATCGACAATGACGTGGGCGATTCGGAGTTCCGGCTCATTGACCACACGCCCGGCTACGGCAGCACCGCCCGCTACCTGGCCCAGTACATTCTCAATGCGAATGAGGAGAACGCCGGCTCCTGCCCCGCCGACCCCGTGCTGGTCATCCAGGCCATGGGCCGGAAGATCGGCTTCATCCCGGCCGCGGCCCGACTGGCCGACCCCGATCGGCAGTTGCCGCTTCTGATCTGCCTGGCCGAGTCGAACCTGAGTCTCCCGGGCCTCGTCGACCGCGTGGTGGAGACGCTGAAGAAGCACGGCCGGTGCATTGTGGTGGTGAGCGAAGGTTTCAACGTGGGCTCGCTGGGCGAGGTGAAAGACGCTTTTGGGCACACGTCGTTCGGATCGTCGCAGTCGTCCGTGGCCCAAATCGTGACGAACGCCATGAACGCCCGCACCCTGCCCGTGCCCGGCAAGGCCCGCTGCCAGATTCCCGGCACCGACCAGCGAAACGCCGCAATCTATGCATCCGTCGTGGACCTGGAGGAGGCCTACCAGGTGGGTCGCCAATGCGTCACCATCGCCCGGCAGGACGGCAACGGCTGGATGGGCACGATTCTCCGCGAGCCGGGCGAGACGTATCGCGTCCGGTACGACAAGGTTCCGCTGGAGCAGGTGGCGAATTCAGAGCGCACGTTCCCGGCGAAATGGATCACGCCGGACGCGTGCGATGTGACGGACGATTTTGTACGATACGCCCGGCCGCTGATCGGCGACGACTGGCCGGACGTCCCCCTGGAGAACGGGCTGCAGCGGTTCGCCCGGCTGAAACCTGTTTTCGCCGAACAGGTCTGCGCGGCCTACGTGCCGCAGGCATTGCGCAAGTGAACGAACATCCGGCAGAAGGAACGATTACATGTCCAACGCAGATATCGGCCTGATCGGCCTGGCGGTGATGGGTGAGAACCTGGTGCTGAACATGGAAAGCCGCGGATGCACCGTCGCGGTCTTCAATCGCACCACGGCTAAGGTGGATGATTTCGTGAACGGCCGCGGCAAGGGCCTGAAGATCATCGGCACGCATTCGCTTGCCGAACTCTGCGCCGCCCTGAAGCGCCCGCGGAAGGTCATGCTGATGGTCAAGGCGGGCACACCCGTCGACCAGTTCATCGAGCAGCTCCTGCCCCTGCTGGAGGAAGGCGACATCCTGATCGACGGGGGCAACTCGCACTATCCCGACACCAACCGCCGCACCGAATACGTCGAGAGCGACGGCAAGCTCTTCATCGGCACCGGCGTGTCCGGCGGTGAGGAAGGCGCCCTCCGCGGACCGTCCATCATGCCCGGCGGGTCGCCCAAGGCCTGGCCGCACGTGCGCCCGATCTTCCAGGCCATCGCCGCCCGCACGGAGGACGGCACCCCCTGCTGCGATTGGGTCGGCGAGGCCGGGGCCGGGCACTTCGTGAAGATGGTGCACAATGGCATCGAGTACGGCGATATGCAGATGATCTGCGAGGCGTACCACCTGCTGCGGGAAGGCGCGGGGCTTTCGCTGGATGAGCTGCGCGACGTGTTCGATCAGTGGAACCGCGGAGAGCTGGACTCCTACCTCATCGAAATCACCCGCGACATCCTCGGCTACCGCGAAGACGGACAGGCCGTCCTGGACCTGATCCTCGACGCCGCCGGCCAGAAAGGCACCGGCAAGTGGACGGCCGAAGCCGCCCTGGACGTCGGCCAGCCCCTGACCCTCATCGGCGAGGCCGTCTTCGCCCGATGCCTGTCCGCGCTGAAGGAGGAGCGCGTCGCGGCCTCGAAGGCACTGCCCGGACCGACCGACCGCTTCCAGGGCGACCGGGCCGCGTTCATCGACGACGTCCGACAGGCCCTGTACGCATCCAAGATTGTCAGTTACGCCCAGGGCTACCAGCTCATGCGCGCGGTGGCGAACGTGCAGGGATGGAACCTGAACTACGGTGGCATCGCCCTGATCTGGCGCGGCGGATGCATCATCCGGTCCGTGTTCCTGGGCGACATTAAGAAAGCGTATGATCGCGACCCGAAGCTGGTGAACCTGCTGCTCGACCCGTTCTTCCGCGACGCGGCCAGCAAGGCCCTGCCGGCCTGGCGCCGGACGCTGGTGACGGCCGTCAACCTGGGCATCCCCATGCCGGCCACCAGCGCCGCCCTGGCCTACTACGACGGCTATCGCTGCGAACGACTGCCCGCCAATCTGCTCCAGGCCCAGCGCGATTATTTCGGCGCCCATACGTACGAACGGGTGGACCGGCCCCGCGGACAGTTCTTCCACACCAATTGGACCGGCCGAGGCGGCGAAACCGCCTCCTCGTCGTATACTGTCTGAACGATGGCGGGCCGGGGTTTGCCTTCGCGGAGGGTTCGGGAAACGGCAGGGGCCGCTCGCCGGCGCACCCCGGTGAACGGCCCGCGAAAGGAAGCGTCATGCAACCCGATCGGATAGTGAAGCTGCGCGACCAATACCACACCGCCCTCCTGGATGACGTGGTGCCGTTCTGGATGAAGCACGGCGTCGACCGGGAGTGCGGAGGGTTCTTCACGTGCCTGGAACGCAACGGCTCGGTCTTTTCCACGGACAAGCCGGTGTGGTTCGCGGGTCGGGGCACCTGGCTCTACGCCACCCTGTACCATCGTGTCGAGCGCCGGCCGGAATGGCTCGACTTGGCCCGCCACGGCTTCGCGTTCTCGGAAAAACACTGCTTCGCACCGGACGGCAAGATGTACTTCAGCGTCACGCGAGAGGGAAAGCCCCTGCAGATGCGGCGCCACGTGTACAGCGAAGTCTTCGCCACCCTCGCCTACGCGGCCCTGGCGGAGGCCACCGGCGAAGACGCCATCCGCAGCCGCGCGGTGGACGTGTTCAACTCCTTTCGCCGATACCAGACCACCCCCGGCCTGTTGCCGCCGAAAATCGACCCGCAGACCCGCCCCGCCAAATCACTGTCTCCACTGATGTGCCTCATCAACATGGCCGACGCCCTGCTGCGCGTGGATGATGACGCGCGATACGAAATCCTGATCGACGGGGCAATCGAGGAGCTGTTCCGTGACTTCATCCGGCCGGAAGACGCCGTCG
>Ga0334890_1003151_pt1 | contig 17274 bp, 16 predicted proteins | sample GraSluR1_MG_3_FD_207220 | JGI IMG/M metagenome (GOLD analysis project Ga0334890, IMG submission 207220) | Sludge microbial communities from methane-producing bioreactor in Wageningen University, Netherlands - Granular Sludge_31_08-R1 | ecosystem: Engineered > Bioreactor > Anaerobic >... | reverse complement strand
CATACACCTTCTCCTCGCCTGCCGGTGGTTGGATTTGGCAATCAACGAACTCACCCCCTTGGGCATCTATTGGATAGCCGTCGCGCCAACTCGAATTGTTATAAATCGATACGACACGGTCTCCTTCGCGGGAATGACGGTAGTGGGGTTGGCGGGAATGACGGTGGGGGTTGGCGGGAATGACGGTGGTGGGGTTGGCGGGAATGACGGTGGGGGGTGCACAAATGACGGTGCGGGGGTGCACAAATGACGGTGCGGGGGTTGGCGGGAAGGGCGTTGTTGGGATGCCGTCGATCCTTTGTGTGAAAGGCACGGACTGTTTACTATGACTCCACTCGAATCCCTGATACGCCTGATGGCAGCCGAAAAGAACCCGCACGCACTCATCGTGCGGGTGGCGGCGGACAAGCGGCTGCTCGATGCGGCCGCCGGCGCCTACGAAGCCGTGACGACGCCGGGAGTGCGTGAATTCATGCGGGCGGCGGTGCTGCGTGAATCCGTGAGGAGCACCGCGCAGGGTGCGGTGAGGCCCGTGCAGCGGGATTCCGTCTCGGCGGATCCCGTTAAAGCCGGAAAGGCGGCGGCGGGTGATCCGAAGCCGCCCCGGGAACCCGCAGCGGCATCGCCCCGCGAACCGCTCAAGGCGGGTGCGGGTGAAGGAACGAAGGCCGGCGGGCGAAGCGGCATGGACGAGGATATCCTCCGCCTGTGCCGGGCTCACCAGATGCCCATCGACGTCTTCATCGAACGGCTGCAGATTGTCGTGCACCTGCTGAACCTGGGCGGCCCCGAACAGGACTACTACGACATCCTGGGCATCGACCGCACGGCGGATCCGGCCGAGGTGAAGCAGGCGTTCCGGCGGTTGAGCCTCCAGTACCACCCGGACCGCAACCCGGACGATCCCGAGGCGGCCGAACACTTCCGGAGCGTGCACCGGGCGTATGAAGTGCTTCGAGACGACAAGCTGCGCGAGCGGTACAACCTGCGGCTGGTGAAGCCTTCCTTCGTGGAACCGGTGCCCGGTTCGGGGAAGGACGTTCCCGGAGATCCGCCGTCGACGTTTTCGAAGGTCGGGCGCAGGCTGCGCCGGTCCTGGCAGTTCGTGGCCCTGGTCGGCGTGCTCGTCGTGCTGGCCTTTATGGTGGACTACCAGTCCATCCTCACCCGGCGCCACTACAGCGCAAAGCACGCGGTAAAGACCGCGGACACCGGTTCCATTCGAGGATCGACTTCGCCGGCGCCGGGTCCGCAGCGTTCCGAGCCGCCCCGGACCTACACCGGCCCCCTGGAGTGGCCTTCGAAGGTGTTCGATGGAACGGACATCGTGTGCGCCGTCGTAGCGGGAAGGCTCGATGCGAAGTCCTGGACGGAATTTACGGGCGACGGACCGGTGAGCCTCGCCCGCCGGCCGAAGGAAAGGATCGTGGTTGCGGCCCTCGTCCCGAACCGGTCGAACGGGAACGGAAGACCGGGGGGTCAAACCCGGGACGACTCCACCGCGCCCCCCGCGGTGATGAAACCGGTGGAGGCTCCGAAGGCGGTGGAAACTCCGAAGGCCGTGGAAACTCCGAAGGCGGTGGAGGCCCCGAAACCTGTGGAGGCTCCGAAGGCGGTGGAACCCACGAAAGCTGAACCCGCGAAGATCGAACCTCAGCCCGTACAGATCGCGGCAAAACCCGTTGAACCACCCAAGGTGGAACCGAAGGCCAAAGAACCTCCCAAGTCCGAAGAAAAGGCAGCGAAGGCGCCGGTGGTGGATGAGAAGCCGGCAAAGGCCGAATCTAAGCCTTCAAAAGCGGAATCCAGGCCCGCGGAACCGGTGAAGGTGGAGCCGGTGAAGGTGGAGCCGCCAAAGGCTGAACCGAAGCCCGTACAGATCGCGGCAAAGCCCGTTGAACCACCCAAGGTGGAACCCAAGCCTGCGGAACCTTTGAAGCCGGAACCGAAGGCCAAAGAACCTCCGAAGGTGGAAGCAAAAGCTGCAGAGGCGCCGGTGGTGGATGAGAAGCCGGCAAAGGCCGAACCCAAGCCTTCAAAGGCGGAATCCAGGCCCGCGGAACCGGTGAAGGTGGAACCGGTGAAGGTGGAGCCGCCAAAGGCTGAACCGAAGCCGGTGAAGGTGGAGCCGCCAAAGGCTGAACCGAAGCCCGTACAGATCGCGGCAAAGCCCGTTGAACCACCCAAGGCGGAACCCAAGCCCCAGGAAATCGTGAAGCCTCCCCCGCGCGAAGCGACTCCACCGCCTGCTCCCGAACCGCCGTCCGTTCCGGACAGCGAGGAAATCGCCCGGCGCGTGAACGTGTTTGTGGACCGGTATGTCCGGGCCTACGAAAGCCGCAGCACGCCTGCGATCATGACGTTTTTCGAACCCGGCGCCGTCGAAAACGGCAGGCCGGTGGCGAACCTGAGAGATGTCTACGACGAGAATTTCAGGAAGGCGGCGAGTCTGCGGTACCGCATCCGCGTGAAGAACGCCGTGGCGGACCGGGACGGAATCCGAGCCGATTGCCGGTTCAACCTGTCGGTGCGGTTCGAAGGGCAGGACCCCGTGAATTCACAGGGCAGGCTCACGCTTCAGCTCGTGAGCAGGGGAGGCGAGTTGAAGATCAGGCGGTTGGAGTATGGGTTCGAGTAGGGTGAAGGGTGAAGGGTGAAGGACGTATACCCTTAACCCCCTGACCCCTCGACCCTTCTTCTTCCCATCACCACCATCAATACCACAAAATAGAGCTGGTTGGCCGGGATCTGCCAGTTGAATTCCACCCAGGCGTGGACGAGGAAGGCCGATGCTCCGGCGAGGGCTCCCACGGCGAGGATGCGGTCCTGTTCTTCGCGGCCGGATATGTCGGGTTCCCGGGACGCGGACACCGGGGAAGCCGTCGGCGATGCCGGTGCGTCAGCTTGCAAAGCATTCGCCGAAGCACCCGCCGAAACAGGCGCCGCCTCCGCCGATCCGCCGGGCCTTTTCCACAGGCGGAAAGCGGTGGTCCACCAGGATCCCCACACCAGGGCGATGACGGCCAGGGCGAGCGGGATGCCGATTTCGGCCGCGAGCTGCAGGTAGTCGTTGTGAGCGTCCACGACCTGGAACTGGTCGGTGAGGTGCGACTGGTAGAGCCTGATCACGTCCGGATAGGATCCGACGCCGACTCCCGCCGCCGGGTGCTGCGCGATGAGCGCCCACGTGTCCGTCCAGATGTTCCACCGGGCGGGAGCCGCTTCGCCCAGGTGGTCGAACCGTTCGAGGATGTCTCCAAACCCGATGATGCTCCCGTAGGCGATCATCACGAGCCAGCACCCGGCGACGAAAAGGATCATCCCGCGCCGGCGAAGGATCCCGAACGCCGAAAAGACCGTGAGGGCCGTGAGTGCCCCGATGATGCCTCCCCTCGACTGCGAAAAGAAAAGCGACAGCAGCACGATCCCGAGGATGAGCGTGTAGAAGAGCTGCTTCTGGCGCGCCTGCATCAGCCGGTCGGCCCGGCCCGCCGTCGACCTGCCGCTCGACTTGCTCCTTCGCGTATTCCTGTGCCTGCGGTGTTCCATATGCACCGCCCGCGTGGGTTCATCCGCCGCCCGGGCGGGAGGGTCCGCCGGCGCCTGCGGTTCGTCCCGGGGCGGTTCGATGGGTTCTTCGGTGATCGGCCGGCGGGTTTTCTTTGCCGGCCGGATCCTGAACGGGATGCCCTCGATGCGGCTCATGGCGATGGACCGGGCGAGCAGCAGCGGCCAGATCATGCCGAGAAAGCACGCGAAGTTGTTGCGGTTCACAAAGGTTCCGCGGGCGACTCCCTGCCCCGGGGATTCCCACAGCACGGGGAGTTTGGGGATGAGCACCTGCAGGAGCCCGTAGGACGCTTGGAACAGGGCCACGGCGAGGATCACCCGGAAGAGCCAGTCGAGGTTGCGTTCGTTTTCGAGGGCGGCCCTGAGCATCACCGCGAACACGGCAAGGCCCGCGATCCACATGGCCGATGCGAGAGTCGCGGCCGGATCGTAGGAGATGGCGGAAAAGAGGGGGTTCGATCCGGTGGCGTCGGCCGCCCTGGCGATCCAACGAGCGCGTTCGGGGCTCAGGGCCTGGATGACAAACGACGGCAGAGGGGCAGCCTGCACGAACGGGATGAGCACGAGAAAGCCGAGCACCGAGGCCGCCCGGCGGGACAGCACGGCGGACACATCGAGCCCGTGGTCGGTCCACACGACGGCCGCAACACCCGCAAGGAACACCGCCCCCACCGTCCCCTGGAACCACGGCCGGGCTCCTCCCAGCAGAAAAGGCAGCAGCACGAGGGGAACAGTCATCACCAGGCGCACGCTCCAGGGAGACGGCCTCAAGGTGGGAAGAAACGTCCGGATCGCTTGTTCGCTCATGGCTTGTCTACTCCAGGGTATACTCGATGCCCCAAACCTGCGGGAAACGCGCACCCGCGCAGGGATGAACGGGCACCAGGAATGTGGATGTTATGAAATGAGGGCGAAGAAGGCAACGGGTATTTCGCCTTGTCACGAAGGCTTTCGGCCGGTTCATCCGGCGGACCTTTCCTGGATTGGCGCAAATGTACACACCGTCATTTCCGCGAATACCCCCACCGTCCTTCCCGCCAACCCCCCACCGTCGTTCCCGCGAAGGCGGGAATCCAGCCACCAGCCTGGTAAAACAGCCTGGCAAGGGCCGATCGTGCCGTACAGGACTGTCCACCCGGTATTGTCCTGCTTCACGCATGTTGTCTTCAAGGTTTATTCCCATTCCTGACGATGTTTCGCCGTACACAGTCATTATTACTGGATTCCAGCCTTCGCGGAAATGACGACGTGTGGGGAAACGACGACACCGAAGCCGCAAGTACCGGGATTCGTATCCATGCCCATGCCCAGAAACAAAAAAACCGCACTTCCTGCGGCCTGCGTCAACCTCGAACACCTGAGTCCAGCTACCCCTTGCCACTCAACACCTGAAAATCCTCACTTAACCCTTCGCTTTCCTCCTCACCACCGCGACCACCCTCTCGATGTCCCCTTCGGTCATCTGGGTCCCGGACGGCAGGCACAATCCGCGCCGGAAAAGGTCCTCGCTCACCGCTCCCCCCACCACGCGGGCGGGCACGTGCTGCGCCTCCCCGGCAGCCTTTTGGCCGTCCCGCCCGTCGATGGCGAACACGGGCTGCAGGTGCATGGGCTTCCACACGGGCCTCGATTCGATGTTTTCGGCCTCGAGAGAGAGCCTCAACGCCTCGCGGTCCGTTCCGAACCGCTCCGGGGTGATGAGCACCACCGTGAGCCACCGGTTGCACCGGCCGTAGGGAGCCTCGGGCATGAATTCGATCCCGGGAAGGTCTCCCAGCGCCTGCCGGTAGTATTCGAAAATCGAGCGCTTTGTGCGCACGCGGTCTTGGAGCACCCGCAGCTGCCCGCGCCCGATGGCGGCGATGATGTTGCTCATGCGGTAGTTGTACCCGATGCGGGAGTGTTCATAATGGGGAGCCGGATCCCGCGCCTGCTGAGACAGGCTGCGGGCATCCTCGATGAAGGCCGGGTCGTCGGACGCCAGCATGCCTCCCCCGGACGTGGTGATGATCTTGTTCCCGTTGAAGGAGTAGACCGACGCAAACGCCCCCTTTCCCGCGCATCGGCCCGCGCAGGTGGATCCCAGGGCCTCCGCCGAATCCACCACCACCGGGACGCCGTAAGGATCGCAGATATCGAGGATCCGGTCGAGGTCCGCGCACTGGCCGTACAAGTCCGTCGGAACGACGGCCGTGGGGAGTTTTCCCTTCCTTGCGCATCTCTTCATTTCCTCGGCCAAAAGATCCGGGTCCATGTTCCAGGACGTGCGGTCGCAGTCGATGAATACGGGAGTCGCTCCGAGAAACGTCACGGGACTCACGCTGCCGATGAAGGTGAGCGTCGACGCGAAGACTTCGTCGCCCGGCCCGACCCCGAGGATCCTCAACGCCAGGTGCATGGCCGCCGTACCACTCGATACCGCCACGCAGTGCCCGATTCCCGTAAGTGTTGAAAACTCCCTTTCGAACGCGTCCACCATGGGGCCCAGAGGCGCGATGTAGTTGCTCTCGAAGGCCTCGTGGATGAACGGGATCTCTTCACCGGACATGTGGGGGGGAGAGAGGAAGAGGCGGGGGGGGGTCATAAGAGCGTGGTGACTATGCCTCACGGGTGGTTCATGGAAATGATGAAGCAGTTGAACGAATGCTTCATCGGCTCAGTGTTCAATCTTCCACGTCTGGATGGGAAGATGGTAATGCTCGATAGTAGAGTTGAGTCTGAGCCAGTACTTGTAATCGCTGGGTTGTCGAATAATAAGGACGATCCCGGGTTGCTTCCCGGTCTGAAGGCCGTAATACAGTGCCTGACCGATTGCTTCCGCCCATTTCGGTCCAAAATCGAATTCAATGGCGTGGTCGTGAGTGAGACAGTCGCAGCGAGTCTTGTCAGGGAGTATGGCCTCGATTTGACCGCTCTGCTCTCGGCACCAATTTTCTTGATACCATTTTTCAGGATGAGCTATTTCGCCATGCGCAAACTGCGGCAACACACAAATCGCAGCTACAAAGATGATCAGGCTTAGTACATGATTCATGTTATGCTTTCGATAATCTTGATTAGATAGATAATGAAGGTTTGGAGTCTATTAGTGCTCGAATGAAATCGAAATAGGTTTAGAGAATGAGCGAGTGTGACTCATTCATAGGTTGTACCATCAGGGGCTTGGTGACTTGCCTTCTGTGAGGTTTAGATGAATTATCTCTGTAAAGGCCTTGCAGGTACACCGGCTACAACGGCTCCAGGGGGAACTGATTTCGTTACACATGCACCCGCCCCTACCACAGCATCATCGCCGATAATTATGGGATTATCCTTTGTGCCATTGATAATAACTGCCCCTGTGCCGATATAGCTGCGTTGCCCAAGATGAACGCAGCCGGAGACATGCACCCCTGGTGCAAGGGTGCAGTAATCGCCCATGATAACGTCATGGCCGATGGTGCAGTAGAGGTTGATTTGGACATGTCTTCCAATTGAGATGTTGGTGGTCAGAATGTTGCCGGCACAGATGACAGTGCCGATGCCTATTTCGACCCACCTGGAGCACTCCGTACGAGGATGAACAAGTGTTGCAAAACCAAAGCCTGCTGCAGCGGCTTTTTGCATCAAGGCTTGCCGGGTGGCAGGAGAGCCAATGCCACCCACAACAAGTGCGGATGTAAATTGGGAGTATGCCTCTTCAAGCCCCATCACGGGGATCCCGTTCAGTTGAAGACCGTGTGACGATGGGTCATCATCCATGAAGCATACCACTGCATAAGGTTGAACCGTGCTGCAGGTCTCAACCAGCCAAGCTAATTCTCTGGCAAATCCGCCCGCACCGTAAATTGCAATCTGAGAGGGCTGCATATATGCTCCATAATAGCCATCGAGTAATTATCAGATTTGTATAAGAGAGGAAGACTCTTGGTGGCTGCTTCCAATAAACTCTGGCATAGTCGCATAGCCTTCTGCAGTGATGCCTTCGCGCTTGAGCACCTGAGGTTGGCCGATGGTGCAGTCGAGGTTGATTCGGACATGTCTTCCAATTGAGATGTTGGTGGTCAGAATGTTTCCGGCACAGATGACAGTGCCGATGCCTATTTCGACCCAGCTGGAGCACTCCGTACGAGGATGAACAAGTGTTGCAAAACCAAAGCCTGCTGCAGCGGCTTTTTCCATCAAGGCTTGCCGGGTGACAGGAGATCCAATGCCACCCACAACAAGTGCGGACGTAAATTGGGAGTATGCCTCTTCAAGCCCCATCACAGGGATCCCGTTCAGTTGAAGACCGTGTGACGATGGATCATCATCAATGAAGCATACAACTGAACAAAGTTGCTGATCAGTGTTGCAGGACTCAACCAACCAAGCTAGCTCCCTGGCAAACCCTCCCGCACCGTAGACTGCGATTTGGAACAGCTGCAAATTTGATGGATTTTCTTTGTAATTCAAGACCGTTGCCTATTGAGAAACAATCTCTCGAATTAATTGAAAGCATTCAGCGGCTTCGACACAAATGCTGACTCCCCGTTCCCTGGCAAAAATTTCGATAGCTTCAATGGATCGCGGGTGTGGATAGGTGCGAAGCTCCGTCTCATAACAACGCATTGCCTGGAGTTTCTTATCCAGGAAAAGCGAGACGTCTATAAAGACATTTGGGTAAAAGCCATTAGCACCCTGTGGCAAGCCAAACCGTGTGGTAGACGATATCTCGTAGGAAAGTAGGCGACGAACTGAACAGCCAGGAAGTGGCCGGGTTGCCACTAATGTACAGTCGTGAACGATCCTGTGGTCCTGGTTAATATCGTCCCTGGGAGTAGTATAGACTGTCTCCGGTTTCACCTGTTCGACAACTTTCTGCAGTGCAGAACAGATTTCCATGTAGGGTACAGTGTTTAGCATCACGGTAGGGAAACCGCAAAAAAAGACATCCCGTATACCAAGGAGTTCTTTGACGTAAAGAACCTGCTGCCTTGCTTCGCGGATAGTTTCTTCTGGCCAGGGAGGCGAATACCCCTGGGTCACGATGCACCAGAAGACCTCATCTGCATCTGCCACATGCCGTGCTATGGTGCCGCCAGCACCGATCACCTCATCATCGGGGTGAGCGGATATGACTAAAACCCTCATTTTCCGCTATTTCCTTTTCTGCTTCAGCGAATGTCCGTTTCAAGCGCATCCCGCCTCCCAAGGACTATGAAGAGAGACTCCCACAAGATGCGCATATCCAGCTTGAAAGACCAGTTTTCAACGTATTGAACATGGAGATCGATGCGTTGCTCCATGGGGATCGATCTGCGCCCTGCGATGGCAGCCAGCGAGAGCACACCAGGCTGCATCCTGAAGACCTTGCGTTGCTCGGGGGTGTATGTTTCGACCTGGGCTGGCAACGGAGGGCGAGGCCCGATGATGCTCATCTCTCCCTTGACGATGTTGAAAACCTGGGGCAGTTCGTCAAGTCCGTAATCACGAAGAAAACCGCCAATCGGTGTGATCCTGGCTTCCTCCGACTTGGACCAGGAGGTCGTCGTGGGGTCAGGGGAGCCAGTCATGGTCCTGAACTTGACGAGTCGAAATAGCCTCTGATCTTTGCCGACACGGGGCTGTACAAAAAAGACGGGACCAGGAGAAGTCCGCTTCACCAAAAAACCGATCAACAGAAACAGCGGAAATCCGAAGGAAAAGATAAGTACACATGCAGATACGTCGATGAAACGCTTGGCTGCGAGCTCAATTTGATGCAAGGAGTTGGTTCCTGTTCGCGAATGGACACGGATCAACGGGGAAGTAGACTAAAAAACATCAGAATCGCCCATGGTGATATACCATCGCTTGAAATCATACAGGCCTGCATTGCTCAATTCCGGCTGCAGCACGAGGCCTCCAAAATAGGTAACCGGTAAACCATTTGAGAATCCAAGTCGTTCGAGTGCACGATGAAGTGGATGTGTGACGTTTAACCACATACTGACAGCGTCCAAGGATTCATCGATGGCGCGATGGATGATGTGCGTAATGAGCTGGACGCCAATATCTGTATCATTGACTGTCAGAATATCCACCACCTGAAACTCGTTCTTGTACCGTTTATAGACGGCGTAGCCCAAAAGATCTGAACCGTCCAGGTGGGCAATGATGCGATATCTCCCTGTGGGGTTTTGAACATAGCGCCAGTTGAGGAACTGCCGGTCTCGAACGGTTAGGATCGAGTAGTCATTTCTTACGCTTTCCCACAAGTCATCGACGTTTTGTGGGAATTCATCGAGTTCTACAACCGCCTCACCGGATGAGGGGAGACTGCGAGAATTGGATAGCGACAGTCGAAAAGTGGGAACTTCGTATAAGTCTACCCAGTTGAGATCCTTTATGAAACCGCGGTGGGACATGGAATTGGGAAATCCCCATACCATGCCCATACCCATTTCCTTCATACGCCTGTAGGTATTACGGGCAAGGATGGGGAACAAGCCTCGACCTCTGTAAGCAGAGTGGGTCATAGTGGTGCCTGATAGACCAGTGGCAAGATTCCGGCCTTCGTTTCTCAGAGAAACTGGTGTGATTGCGTAATGAGCGACAAGGAGGCTTCCTTCAAATGCCAATTGGATGATGGCGCTTCCTGAAGGATTGCCAATGAATCTCCACGACCAAGCTAACTCAGATGATGAGTGACCATAGGAATGAGTAAAGAGGTCAAGAATGAGTTTCTTGTCTGTTAGTTTGAAAGAACGAAAAGTGAGGTTATCATCCATAAAAAATAAAACCTTTCAGTTTGAGAACGCTATCGAGAGTCATAATAGAGATCTACAAGTAAATAAGCGGCCATTCATATTAACATAATTAGCCAGATATGCAGCAATTATAAATGCATGTACACATTTTGCTAAAAAATATATGTAAATAAACATCAAATAGTTAGTACATAAAAAATGTATATAAGTACGTCAATCATGTTTATCAATAAATTTAATTAGTGTTTGATCAAGTTGAATAACCTCTTCAAATGTGCAGTAACGAGGTGCATATATGGCTAGTCCTGAAAGTTTTCTTAGTCTTTCATGATTCAAAATATAGGATACCTGAAAACTGAGAAATTGAGAATAATTCACATGTGGCAGATCATTGTAATGTTTATGGTTTGCGCCTATGCATACTAAAATCTTATTCTCAATCCCAGGAGCTAGCTTCGATACATATTCAACCGTATGGAAAAATCTAAAAAATTCAGAACCATCATAAGTAGAAAGCTCAGATGTTCGATAATAGACCTCTAGTATTACATAATCACTATAATCACGTAACGTTTCGAATAATAAAATCATTTGCGGATCAGGCTGTCGTGTTAATATAGTATTAAGATACCAGTTAGACACCCATGAAAAAATTAGCTTATTTGGGAAATTACATTTAACAAAGTTTAGCGCTTCGGCCCACCGTGAGATGATATTCACGTGCGCCCCAGAAAATTCATCGACAGAGATTCCATCCACTTGAATGTCCGATAAAAATCGAGACCATTGATGGATTAGTTCGGGAAGACTTAAGTATTTGTATGTTTTGGCAGCTACATCTGTATGTGCAGTGTTCGTACGAGCAAGAATTAGTTTGCCTTGAGACTTCCATTTACTAAGAATTTCATTCGGTATTCGAGTTGATGGATCGATATATTCTATTGCAGTTGCAGAAGTCAGTCCAGAATCAAGATTGCTAAGATGGAAAGGTATGTCGGCAGCTAATGGAACACCAACAGAAAGAACTATTCGACGCTCTGTTATTTTAGGCACTTGAAAATCGAAAACTAAACATGTACGTAGAACCAATATAATAGAAATAAAAATTATAATAAATCGAACTGTCATATATCATTTAAAGCATTGATAATTTGACTATTCATATAAATAAAATGGTTTTTGCTATATTATCGATCCTGTGTATATTAAAATAAGTATTAAAGGAACAAATTTTATGTGAACTGCATATCAATTGCATTTAGTAATTTGTGGTTGTGAAGAATATATTAAAAGAAGTATTAAAAAAACGGCACGACTATCGTATAAGTCACCGCTGAATTGAGACGCTATAAAAACAACAATCCAACAAGCGACTAATTCAGGCATAATCACATGTCTATTACGGATATACCAGTAGCACCATAAACCGAGTGATAAAACTAATAAAAAAAGCGATATTAGCCCACCCTCTGAAAACGATTCCAAAAATAAATTATGTGGATACGAACTTATGCCAGTCGAAGCAAATCCATTAAGTCCGATGCCAAAAATTGGGTATGATCGCCCAATGTCTAAAGCTAATTGGTACAATAGTGGTCTGCCAGAATAATATTCTTGTTGAAGCAGAAGTACGACAAACCTATCATGGAATATTTCTGCAGCATATCCACCAATAGGTGTGTATAAAAAAACTGTTGTAAGTGATGTGACAGCTAACAACAGACTGAGTTTTTTGCCAAAAGACATTTGTTTTACTAGGAATAAGTATGCCAATGAAACGGATAAGGCAAGTATGCTGCCTCTGGAGCCACTTGCTAGGCAAAGAATTGAAAATAAAGTGAATAAAATAATGTAAAGCGACGACTTCTCATTCCGTGAGGCCAAGAATAGCGAGCTGGTAGCAGCTAACGCACTGTTTCTGCCTAACATATTTGCTCCTCCGCCCAATGCAGAAAGGCGGCCGGTAGATGAATCAACGCCCGAGAAGAAAAAGAGAAAACAACTCAAAAAAAGAATAAAGACAAAGAAAGAATGCAAAAGAATGTCACTGTAAGGATTAGATGTATATAAAGAAATACCTAATAAAACTACAAAAACTATTGTAATTTCGATCAGTTTTGAGATTGCTAGATCATAATCTGGAGCCCACGTCGAAGAAACAGCTGTATAGGCGAAAAAAAGAAATAGAAAAATCGAAGACATTAGACGGCAGTTCGTGGCATGTTCATTAGTAAAGATTGATCTCGATACCCGCAAGTTATTAATTATTGATATCATAAAGAATATGAAAGCAACTAAATATGCCGGTCGAAGCAAATTGCCATATAAAACACTGTCTACAAGTACAATTCTAGTAAAATTCCATCGTCCCAATAAAAAAAAAGAAGCCAAACAAAATCCAGCTATGTACATAAACAAATGCTTAATTGTGTATATTTTGATGGATGGCAACTTATAAGTCATCTTAATTGTAATTAATATACAAAAATAATAAAAATAATCAGCGCGACATTTGTCGTAATGATTTAACTACTAACAAAAAACCGCCAATGCATAGCGTAATGGTTCCAACGCCTTGAGAGATGGTAGCGCCCCACAATTGCAAAGTTGGAACTGCTAAGTATGCTGCAATTGTAGATGTAATGTTGGCAAAAAGTAATATTAATGTCCATGATCTGTATTGATGCGAAGCTATAATAAAATATAGCATAATATCTGCGACAAATACAAAACCTGCAACAAACATCATTCCTGCGAGTATATCAGAGTATGCTGCGTACTCTGTCCCATATAGAAAAAGAAGAATGTGTTCTCCGGCTAGCCAGGAAATCAATGTAATGCTTGCTCCCAGAATAGAAGCGAACAAAAGAAGTCTGGCTAGGATTAATTTGATCCTGTGTTTATCGTTTGAGGCATAAGAGTTTGATATGCGATAACTGAAGGATTGACATAGAGATCGAATGAATATGGTGCCTGAAACCATAATATAGGCAATAGAAGCAAATATACCAAGTTCTTTTTCGCTGAAGTATCGCTCTAGAAAATAACGCGGGATATTTGCATAAAGTGAACCTAACAGGGATGCAAGCCCTAAAGGAAATGTACTACGAGCAATGTGAAGAATGTTGGAAATCTGACATGTATTGAAGAAGAATGTGTCGGATGAGGATAATTTAACTCTTAGGAAACAGTTCAAATCATAAATATATAGCAATATAAGGGAAAACAATGACATGGACAAGATAGCATAAAAGAGGGACTGGGTAAAATAGAAAGTAGCTGCAAGTGATGAAATTGAAAAAATACCTTTGAGAATAACTGAAATCGATATATAGTCCATTCGTTCAATCTTTTGTAGTGCTCCGTAATAGCATTCGCCAAGCGTTTCGATTGCACGGTAAATCGATACAGCTATAATAACTTTGGTTGTCTCAGTTTCATATCCAACGATACAAATAATACATATGGTGACAATAAAGGCAATACACGCCATAAAAAATCTAAGATGTAGATAGTCGCTGAACGAATATTGTGACTGAGAGTCCATTGCAATAACTGTTCGGAGCTGAAGCCTTGCAAACATATAAAGTGGTGCAGTCACTGCTAATCCTAGTGTAAATTGGCCAACTGATTTGGGTGTACCAAGTCTTGCAATAACAATCAATAGTGAAAATTGACATAATGCATAAATGATATTGCCTAATAAGGACCAGGATATATTTTTAGTGAGTGATACAGATGAGATTCTGGAATTAAAAATATGTATGACTGAGGAAGGAGATTTAATAGGTTTTGACATGACATTTGGTATAAATGTATTTAAAAAGTGATTATAGGTTTAAAAGTTAAGTAGATAAAGTTGCTGGAATATTGAATGAAAAATGTATATTGTATAATAATGTTACGATGCTTTTGCGGCTAATTCTAATATATTAAGCAATTGCTCGGCATGGCGGTCTCTGTTGAATCGAGTATCTGCCAGATTAGCTGATGCACGTCGTGCTCGAGATAGGGCCTCTTTATCGTGTAGAAATCTATGTAACTGGCTTGCTGCTGTAACTGAGTCACCAGATGGTACGACTATACCTGCTCCAGTTTCATTGAGAATGTCTGCGACTAGTCCTCCATGATTGATTAACAATGGTCTACCAGCAGCAAAAGTGTCAAAAACTTTGTTCGCAGCTTCAGCTTGATAGTGTGGAAGTTCTATTCCTAGTGAACACGCAATTGTACATGCGGAGAGAATTGCTGGCACTTGTTTTTTGGGGACCTTTGGAAAAATCCACAGATTACGATGGAGGACACCTAATTGGACTGCCTTATTGTGGATTGAAATTCTTTCTCTTCCGTCACCAACTATCAAGAATCGCGCAGAAGGATCTATTTTTAGCATTTGACCAGCAATTTCTACAAGGTACTGTACGGTATTTAGCAAGCCTAGCGTTCCGCAATAAACAACAAGTGGCCCTGCGGATAGATAAGGATGTTCATTGAGGAATTTTTGTCCGACTTCAGCTGGAATTCGAAACAGTTCAATGTCACTACTATTAGGAATGATCGTTACTTTGTGTTTAGGATATCCTGTGGCTATTATTCCATGCTCCATAATTGAGGATAGCGCAATGACATGTGATGATTTGGCGTAGGCAGTTCGCTCGAGATACTTAGCAACTGAAATGATAAATGAATTTTTTAAGGCTCCGACCTCTATAGGTCCTGCAGGCCATAAATCGCGAATTTCAAATACTAATGGAATTTGATGTATATATGATGCATATAATGCAGGAATGGCAATAGTAAGCGGAGTGCTGCTTGCTAGAATTATATCGGCGTTTATGGATGAAACTTTGGGAATGGATTTAATGGCGTAGTTAATAAAAGAAAATATTCTTCTTGGATAGGACATCTTATTTGAATATGGATTCAGTAGCCAATGAACTTGCATGCCAGCTTCAACAGTTTGATACCATCCGCGCCGTACGGGTGCAGTACCGTCACGGTGAGAGGTAACTACATGAACATCATGCCCTGCAGAGACGAAGCGTCGGCCGAACTCAAAGGAGCGTGTGCCTCCAGACATGCTTGGCGTATTGAAGTATTGGTGAAGGTAAAGTATTCTCATTGGAATACTCCTAGCTGAAGCGTCTGTTGGGAAATGAATAAACTCATGGGCATTTTCGGTAAGCTATAGCATAAATTCAATTGAGATTTGTCTCGTCATAAGAAATACGGGCAATCAAGGCGTAAAGCCGATCAACGACTTAGGCGACAGGCATGACACGATTGGCAGAGCTTTGAACCTATACAAGACGTCATAAATAATTGCGCACCAAGCTTCATGGCGGTATGTCGGTCCCACCATGAGAAAAGCCAAGACCACCGATGCGGAAGAGATGGTGCTCGCCCTTCAGAATGAAATCCGGCGTACGGACGAATCTCGTTACGGCCACCGACTGCACGGAGTTCTTCTTGTGGCTCAGGGCTTGAGCTGCCGAGAGGTTGCAGGACTCCTTGGAGACTCCCCGAGAACGGTAGCTTATTGGGTGCGTCGGTTTGAAGTGGATGGCCTTCCGGGTCTTGCCGAAGGAGAGAGACCGGGTAGACCACGAAGACTCAGCAAAGAGCAACTGGAAGAGGTTGGCTAGGCCCTTGGGCAGAGTCCTGCGGATGTCGGACTGAGCGCCAATCTCTGGGATGGAAAGACCCTCTCTGAGTTTGTGAAAATGCAATGGGGTATCACACTTGGAGTGCGTCAGAGTCAGCGGCTCTTCAGGCAGCTCGGGTTTCGTTTCAGGAAGCTCAGGCCGAAGATCGCTCATGCTGATCCCGAAGGACAAAGGGAATATAAAAAAGAAACTACATGAGCTTCCTCGTTCTGGAGATGTCGATCTTTGGGCCATAGATGAGGTTCGGTTCCAGCTGCATGGATCAAGGTGTCGCATGTGGATCCCGGCTGAGATCAAAGATCCTGTGGTTTACCATCACCCAACCCGCAAGAGCGTCGGCTACTTTGGGGCGGTCAGGCTTCGTGACGGCAAGTTTATGTTTCACCGGGCCGAGAAGTTCAACGCTGAGAGCTTCTTCCTCTTTGTTCGGGATCTGCGCTTGGTCAGCTGCCATTCGGGGAGAAAGGTGGAAGTGATATTGGACAATGCCGGTTACCACCATGCGAAACTCCACAGAAGATGGCGGGAAAAGAGTGCCAGTCGATTTGCCACGAACTACCTTCCGCCCTACAGCCCTGAGCTGAACCCGATTGAATGGGTGTGGAAGCTTGTCCGTCGACTGGCCGCCCATAACCGGCATTTCTCAAGCATCGAGGAGATTACGAGAGCCGTGTTGAGCATACCTTTGTGCGGTGGCATGTCCAAAGCGACACCCTTCGGCGCTTGTGCGCAATTAATTAGGACGCTGCGTATAGGAAGAGAAAAAGGTATCGGAAAATATCAAAATGGAATCGGTGGTGCCGATCAATATCGGAGATGATCTGCACGTTTCCCATGTTGTGACATTCCATCGATGATCTTCCCACACCCCCCGCACCGAAATTCCTTATCCAGCCTCTCCCCACACTCACACACCCACCCGATCACCCGGGCAGGATTCCCCACCACCAGGGCATGGTCGGGCACATCTTTGGTGACCACAGCCCCTGCCCCCACAAAGGCGTACCGGCCGATGGTGATCCCGCACACGATGGTGCAGTTGGCTCCAAGAGTCGCGCCTTGCTTCACGAGAGTCGGCCTCAGTTCATCCATGCGCCGGATGTGGGATCGTGGATTGAATACATTGGTGAAAACCATGGAGGGGCCGCAGAAGACACCATCCTCAAGAGTCACACCCTTGTATACGGAAACATTGTTCTGCACCTTGCAGCCTTGCCCGATATTCACATCCGGCCCGATCACCACGTTCTGGCCGATGTTGCAGCGTTCTCCTATGCTCGTCCCGGAAAGCACGTGGCTGAAATGCCAGATCTTGGTGCCGCTTCCGA
>Ga0334890_1003150_pt1 | contig 17277 bp, 11 predicted proteins | sample GraSluR1_MG_3_FD_207220 | JGI IMG/M metagenome (GOLD analysis project Ga0334890, IMG submission 207220) | Sludge microbial communities from methane-producing bioreactor in Wageningen University, Netherlands - Granular Sludge_31_08-R1 | ecosystem: Engineered > Bioreactor > Anaerobic >... | reverse complement strand
GGAGCCGATACACTTGCCCCTTGCCTGGCGATCAACCCGAAGCTTCCAACCGCCTCCAGCGAGACGTGATTCCTGGGGATCGCATCGCTTCGCGTCCCGTTGCCGTCACAAACCGGGGCTCGTGCCCCGGTGCCAACTCACTCCCTCACCTGTGTAATAGACGGGGGGCGCGCATCCTTTGACAGATACCCGGGATTCCGCTGTAATTAACGTAGCACTGTAACCGGGACAAAATCGGGCCTTGTTGCATTTTCGCTGACCATATTAAAGTGGTGCATTTGTGCGGATTGCATTTCGGCGTTGCTCTGGGGACAATGCGGTCATGCCCGACTCGGATTCCACCCGTGCGACCTTGCTCCTGCGGCTGCGGGATCGCGCCGACACGCTGAGCTGGCATCAGTTTCACGCCCGCTACGGCGAGCTGATCTACAAGTACGCGCGCGGCCGGGGCGCGACGGCGGTGGATGCGGAAGACATCGTGCAGGATGTGGAGATGTACCTGTTCAAGGCCATGGACGGGTTCGTCTATGACGCCAGCAAGGGTCGGTTCCGGGCCTACCTTCGGGCGGCAGTCCTGCACGCGATGAGTCGGCGGGCGACCCGGCAGGCCCGGCAGGGCGAGCCGCTGGACCCGCAGGCCTTTGATTACCTCGCCGCCCAGCGGGAGGCGGAGAGCGACGAACGCTGGGAGCGCGAATGGCAGCTCCACCGCCTTCGCTGGGCGCTTCGGTCCATCGCCCGGGACGTGGAGCCGTCAACTCTGAAGGCCTTTCATCTACATGTATTGGAGGGCAAATCGGTGACGGAGACGGCCGAGCGGCTCGAGATGACGAAGGCCGCCGTGTATCAGGCCAAGTCGCGAGTGTGCAAGCGGTTAAAGGAACGCCTCGACGAAGCGGACCCGGAGGGCGACCTGTAGGCTGTTCGATACTCCTTCTGCCGTGCGTATTCTGCCATGAAGCTCGCCTGTCCCACGTGCGACTCCAATGTGCCGGACGACGCGCCGGCCACGACGCGCCCGTGCCCCCGGTGCGGCCGCCTCCTGGTGTCGCTGGATGGTGACTTCTCGAAATCCGGGGGCTGGGACGATCTGACGGCGGACTTGAAGGATGCGTTTGGGTCCGGGGCCTTCTCACTGGGCCTCGGCCATGCCGACCGCACCCGGCCCATGCCGGGCGTGTCCCCGGCGCCCGTGGCGGCCGAGCCGTTGCGGGTGGGGGCCCGGCTGGGCGACTTCGAGATTCTCGGGCAGATCGGGCGCGGCGGCATGGGCGTGGTGTACCGCGCCCGGCAGGTTTCGCTGAACCGCACGGTGGCGCTGAAGGTGCTGGCCGCCTTCGTCGACCCGGAGAGCCAGGCCATTGCCCGCTTTCGCAAGGAGGCCCAGGCCGCCGCCCGCCTGCACCACACGAACATCGTGGCCATCCACGCGCAGGGCGAGCACAGCGGCTATTACTACTACGCGATGGAATTGATCGAGGGCGAAAGCCTGGACGCGGCCCTGCGGCGCGGGGCATTCCGGGCCCGATCGTCCGCCGCCGACGCTCCGGCCGGCGCGGCCGATTCCCGTTCGTTTGCGTTTGGGCGGGGGGGGCTGGACGCGTATCGTCGTCTGGCCCGTCTCCTGGCGGAGGTAGCCGACGCCCTGGCATACGCCCATCAGAACCACGTGATCCACCGCGACATCAAACCGCAGAACCTGCTGCTGAGTCGCGACGGCCGGCTGCACGTGACGGACTTCGGCCTGGCGCACCTGCTCAGCGAGCCGCACCTGACCACCACGGGCCAGGTCATGGGGACGCCGCTGTACATGTCGCCCGAACAGGTCCGGCTCGGGCATGGCCGGGTCGACTGGCGGACGGACATCTACTCGCTGGGCGTCACGCTGTATGAAGTGCTGACCGGCGAGCCGCCGTTTACCGGCGAAACGCGTGACCAGATCATCGACCAGGTGTGTACGGCCGAGCCGCGGCCCCCGCGGCGGCTCGATCGCGGCATTCCCCGCGATCTGGAGACCATCTGTCTGCGAGCGATGGAGAAAAACCGGCTGCGTCGCTACGCATCCGCCGGCGATATGGCGGAGGACCTGCGCCGTTTCGCCGACGACCGTCCCATCCGCAGCCGCCGCACCAGCCGCCTGGTCAAGGCCGGCAAGTGGGTGCGCCGCCACAAGTGGATGACCGGCACCATTTCCTCGTTGTTCGTGGTGGTGGTGCTCACCATCGGCCTGACGTGGGTGCAACGGCTGCGCCGCCTGGAGTCGGCCGACCGTCGCCTGAACGACGCGTACGAGTCCGTCGCCTACATCAACTTTCGCGAGCCGCCTCCTTCCGTGGAACAGGACATCGCATATGCCGAGGCCCGGGGCGCCGATCCGACCCGCGTGCGGCTGGTCAGGGCCATGGCCAGGGCCACGCGTCCGGACCGTTCCACGCGCGCCGCAGCCCTGGCAGACCTGGAGGAAGTGCTGAAGGTCCGGCCCGACAGCGTCGAGGCGCGGTGCGTGAAAGCCGTCATGCTGCACCTCAACAACGAGACGGAAGCATACCAGAAGTGCATCGACGGCATCGGAACGCCGCGCACGGCCACCGAGTGGTTCTTCTACGGCTACGCGATTCACTTCAAGGATCCGCAAACGGCCAAGGAGAGTTACAGACGTGCGATTGATCTGCACGCCGCGCAGAACCAGATCTACCCCCAGGCCATGATTCATCTGGCCCGCGCCCAGAATCAACTCATGTACCGGACGCGGCAACTGAGCGATTTCGAAGAAGCCGCCGACAACCTGCGCCAACTGACCATCATCGGGGTATACGGCGCATACCCGCACTACCTGCTGTCCATCACGTACCGCCTCGCCGCCGAGATCGAGGGATCGAGTGACGACCCCGACAACGCCGCGGTGCCGCTCTATTACCGGGACGCCCGGGCTTACGCCGAGAAAGGGCAGCAGAAGGACAAGGGCGACGACCGCCCGGTCACGGCCGAGGCGGAGTACTGGGAGAGCTTCGGCGATTTCGAAAAGGCAATCGATGCCCGCACCCGGGCCATCAAAGTGGCGTCTGAATCCTACAACCGCGATTCGGTCTGGGAGGGCCACCACTATCGTTGGCGGCTCTACTACTGGCAGAACCGGTTCGAGGAAGCCCTGGCGGACCTCGACCGGCTGTCAGCAGAGTATGACCCGCGCGACCTGTTCTACACGCATGTCTACCCAATCTTCGTCCACGCGGAGATGGGTGATCGCGACCGGGCGGTCACCACGGCCCTGCGGCTGGCCGAGGACGGACCGGGCGACGCACGGCGGGTCATCCTGGCGTCCACGTGTTTGCGTTTGCTCGGAGAGAGGGAGAAAGCCAGCGCACTGCTCGACGATCGCGCGGCGGGAATTCAGTTTCGTTCGACGGACGGCAGCGCCGATGGGGGGACCTGGTGGCGCGTTCTCTACGATCTTGCCCAGGGCCGCCGCACACTGGACTCCGTCCTGAGCTCCGAGCCCTGCCTGAGCGGGGATAACGCCCAGACACGGCGCGCCGAGGCCCTTTTTTACGCCGGCGCGATAGCGCTGGCCGAAGGACGCCGGGCGGAGGCCGTCGACCTCTTTGACCGCTCCTACCGCTGCTTCGACGGCGAACGCCGCTACACCTTCCACGCCAAAACCCTTTGCGTGAAGCTGAAGGACCCGGCTTGGCCGCCCTGGCTGCCCGCCCCGAGCGGGAACGAGGCATCCGCCGCGGCCCAATGATCTTGTGGAACATCGTTTGGAGTCGGCACCGTCGGCGGGTACCATGCCGCCACGCCGCGCGTGATGCCGCGCGGCGACAAGGAACGAATCGGTGCGATCGATCACGCGAGAGCTGGAACAACGACTGACCGAAGCCCTGCGGGCCTGTTTCGGCGCCGCGGCCGAGGGCGTGGATCCCATGCTGCGGCCGACCCAGGATTCGAGCTTCGGCGACTACCAGGCCAATTTCGCCATGGCCCTGGCCCGGACACTCAAGCAGAAGCCGCGGGACGTGGCCACCGCCGTCGTCGGGCGACTGGACGTGGGCGACCTCTGTGAGCCGCCGCAGGTCGCCGGACCGGGGTTCATCAACCTGACCCTCTCGCCCGCGGCGGCCGGACGTCGACTTCAGGCCGTTCCGCCCGCACCGCGCGACGGCCTGGACCGGGTCGGCATCGACCCGACGCCCGCGCCGGCCGTGGTGGCCATCGACATGTCTAGCCCGAACCTGGCGAAGGAGATGCACGTCGGGCACCTGCGGAGCACCATTATCGGCGACTGCATCGCGCGGATGCTGGAGTTTGAGGGTCACCACGTCCACCGCATCAACCACGTGGGTGACTGGGGCACGCAGTTCGGCATGCTGATCGAGCACTTGCGGCGGACCCACCCCGACGTGCTGAACGCCCCGGAGCACCTGCGCCTGGGCGACCTGGAATCGTTCTACGTGCAGGCCAAGCAGCGATTTGACGCGGACGAGGAGTTCGCCGCCGCCGCCCGGCGGGCTGTTGTCGCTCTGCAGGGCGGCGATCCGGCGACCTTGACCGTCTGGCATGCGTTCTGCGAGGAATCGCTGCGGCACTGCCATGAAATCTACGACCGGCTGGACATCCGTGTGGAGGACCGCGGCGAGAGTTTCTACAACGACCTGCTGTCGCGCATCGTGGACGACCTGGCGAAGGCCGGCTTGGCCGTCGAGAGCGACGGTGCGATGTGCGTGTTCCTGGACGGGTTCCGCAACCGCGAGGGCGATCCGCTGCCCATGATCATCCGCAAGTCCGACGGCGGCTACAACTACGACACCACGGACCTGGCCGCCCTGCGGCACCGCATCGAAACGCTGGGAGCGACACGGCTGCTCTACGTGGTGGGCCTGCCCCAGAAGCAGCACTTCGACATGCTCTTCGTCGCGGCGCGCAAAGCGGGCTGGGCGGGTAAGAACGTGGAGCTGACCCACATCGGCTTCGGCAGCATGTTGGCCGCCTCGGGCAAGATGTTCAAAACGAGGGAGGGCGGCACGGTAAAGCTCAAGCATCTGCTGGACGAAGCGGTGGAGCGGGCTCGGAACGTGCTGGAGGCCTCCGAACAGGACCCGGAGAAGAAACGCGGCCTGGCGCCTGAACAGATGCAGGTTATCGCGGAAACGGTTGGCGTGGGCGCGGTGAAGTACTTTGACCTCTCCCACGCGCTGGGCAGCGACTACAAGTTCGAATGGGACACCATGCTCAGCATGGACGGCAACACCGCGCCGTACATGCTCTATGCGTACGCCCGCATCCGCAGCATCGGTCGCGAGGCGGGGGTGGACTACGCCGCGCTGCCGCCCGATACGCCTATTGCCCTGGAGCACGAGTCGGAGATCCGGCTCGGCAAGGTGCTGCTCAGGCTGCCGGACGTCATCGAGCAGGCCGGCCGGGAGTATCGCCCGAACGTCATTACGGAGTACCTTTTCGAGCTGAGCAAGGCCTACAACGGGTTCTACGATCGCAAGCGCGGCGTGCGGGTCAAAGACGCCACCCCGGAATCCGTGAGGCTCTCTCGCCTGCGGCTGTGCGACCTGACGGCCCGCGCGCTGAAGCTCGGCCTGCACCTGCTGGGGATCGGGACGCTGGAGCAGATGTAGGCCCGCTGGACCGAGATTTCGATATCTGTCCCGGCCCGGCCATTCACCGGCCGGCCACGGCTGGTTCGAAATGACCGGCCGACTCCGGGGCGCAGGCGAGCGCCTGGCAGCCCGGGCATTGGCCGCACGCCTGCGGACCGGCGCCTTCGCAGCACCAGCACAAATCCAGCGGTGCGCTGAACCGCTTGCCCAGCTTGATGATGTCGCCGCGGGAAAGTCCGACGAGGGGAACCTCCAGCCGGATGGCCGGCCGCCCGGACCGCAGCTCATCGAACGCCATTTCGCAGACGTGGAAGAACTCACGCCGCCGGTGCGGTGTGCCCTGGCCGGCCGCGACCTGCTGTTCCGCCTCGTCGGCCACTTGCGATGCGCCGACCACGACCGCGCGGGCCGTGATTCGCGCCGCCCACTGGTACGCCGCATCCAGCAGCGACGGCATGGGCGGGGGCAATGCGGGTGCGTCGCCGGAGGGGTCTGCCGCGTCTGCGCGGCGGCGGGCGGACGCGATCAGCCGGACGTGCGGCATGTCCACGCCGAGCACCCGCTCGGCGCCCAGGGCCTTGCCGATCGCCTCCACGGCCGCCCGCTCCCGGGCGGCGGACGGTTGTCCGTAGTCGACGTGGAGCAGGTTGACGGCCCCGTTTCGGGCCGCCCGGGCGGCGGCTACCGTGCTGTTGAGGCCGCCGCTGCACAGAATCACGAACGATTCACTCGCCATCGCGCTGGAACTCCCCACAAGCAGTCCGAAGGACCGGTCTGGCTGACTGATGTCCCTCGGACGTTATCGGCAATCCCGCGGGCCGAGGGTGACCCGTCGCACCCTCTTCCCGGCGTGGCCGCCGCCCGCCCGCCGCAGGGCATTGAGCGATCGGAAGTCGTGTAGTAGACTAATGTTGCAGGCGCCCAACGCGCGCTCGCAGCAGGGGAAGGTGTATGGAACCGCTCAAGAAGATCAGCGAGGTGGGGCGTGAGGTGGGTCTGTCGGACCGGCGGATCCGCGAATACGAGCGGGTGGGCCTGATTCGACCGCGTCGCGAGCCGCGGACGCGGGACCGCCTGTACGGCCCCAAAGAAGTGGCGCAACTGCGGCTGATCAAGGAACTGGTCCGCAAGCACAGCCTCACGCTGGAGAACATCCGGCTGCTGCTGGCCTACGCCCCGTGCTGGGAACTCACCGATTGCCCGGCGCGCGATCGATGCCCGGTCCTCAAGGATCCCGCCACGCCCTGCTACCTCCAACCCGTGCATGCGTGCGGCCAGAGCGGAGACTGCCTCCACTGCCCCATCTACCGGTCCAAGGATCGGCCGCGATCCGCCATCGTCGTCACGGACGGCAGGACGGACGGAAACGGGTCCGGGGACAGCCCACCCCATCCCGCCTGACCGTGGCTGGCCAATCGAAGTCGGTGCAGCCGCAACCGCCCACCGCGGCTTGAAACAGGGCTTTCCCGGTCGTATCGTAGCCCCGGCCCAAAGGGGACGGAGATCGCCATGAATCGTCGAAACGTCGCGGCCCTTCTGCCGGGGGAGCGGATCGAGAACCAGGTCTTCCGCATCCAGTCGAAAGACCTTCGGACCACCACGCAGGGAGGGTTGTACATCCATGCGGTGCTGGCCGACGCCACCGGGCAGGTGCCCGCCCGCATGTGGCAGGCGTCCGAACCGATTTTCAACTCCATTCCGGAGGGCGGGTTCCTTCGCGTGAAAGGGCGGACGGAGAACTACAAGGGCAATCTGCAGTTCATCATCGAGGCCCTTCAGCCGGTTGATGCGAATCAGGTGGACCTGTCGGAGTTTCTGCCCCATACGGAGTGCGACATCGACAAGATGTGGGCCCGCACCGTCGAGATTCTCAGGCGGATCGAGGACCCGAATCTCGCGGCGTTGATGAAGGAGTTCCTGGCGGACGAAACGCTGGTTCGCGCGTTCCAGAAGGCCCCGGCCGCCGCCCAGTTGCACCACGCCTTCATCGGCGGGCTGCTCGAGCACACCCTCAACGTGCTCGAACTGGCCTTGTTGGTCATCCCCCGCTATCCGCGGCTGAGTCTGGACCTTGTGCTGGCGGGCGTGTTTCTGCACGATATCGGCAAGACCGCCGAACTCGCGTACGACACGAACTTCAGCTACACGGACGAGGGCCAGCTCATCGGCCACCTCGTCCAGGCCGCCATCTGGATCGACCGGAAGGCGGCGGCGGTGGCGGCCCGCACGGGCCGGCCGTTCCCGGAAGACCTCCGTGCCGTCCTCCAGCATATTGTGCTGGCCCACCACGGCAGTTACGAATTCGGCAGTCCGAAGCTGCCTGCGATCCCCGAGGCGGTGGCCGTCCACTACCTCGACAACATCGACGCCAAGGTCTACATGTTTCTCAAGGAGATTGACGACGACCGCGACCCGGATTCCCACTGGTCGAATTACAGTCGCGTCCTCTCCAGTAAGGTGTACAAGATGCCCGTGACGGGCAACCAGCAAGACTGAGCCTCACCCTCATGGACTACACCCAGTTCACTGAAGCGGACATTCGGGAGATGCTCAAGGCGATCGGCGCCGATCGCGTCGACGATCTGTTCCGCGACGTGCCGGCCTCGCAGCGTCTGACCCGCCCCCTGCACATCCCGGCCGGCCTGAGCGAGATGGAGCTGATGGCCGACGTCCGCGCCCTGGCGGACAAGAACACCACCTGCCAGGAGCTGGTCTGCTTTCTCGGGGGCGGCGCCGCGGACCATTTTGTCCCCGCGATCGTGGAAGAGCTGTCCAGCCAGGCCGAGTTCCGGACCGCCTACACGCCCTATCAGGCGGAGGCGTCGCAGGGCTCGCTTCAGGCATTTTTCGAGTATCAGACGATGCTCTGCCAGCTCACCGGCATGGACGTGTCCAACGCCTCGCTGTACGAGCAGGCCAGCGCCGTGGCCGAGGCCGTGCTGATGGCCCGCGCCGTCAACAAGCGCTCGCGGGTGCTCATATCCCGGGCCGTTCATCCGGACTCCTTTACGGTGCTGGAGACGTACCTTCGCGAGCAGCCGGTGGAGCTCGTGCGCATCGACTCCGAGGGCGGTCTCACGAACCTCTCCGCCCTGCGCGACGCAGTGGATGAACGGACCGCGGCGGTCGTGGTGCAATCGCCGAACTTCTTCGGCTGCATCGAAACGCTGGGCGAGGTGGTCGACGCGGCGCACCAGGCGGGGGCGCTCGCCGTCGCGGCGGTGGATCCCGTCAGTTGCGGCCTGCTCAAGGCGCCCGGAGCGTTCGGCGTGGACATCGTGGTCGGCGAGGCCCAGCCCCTGGGCATTCCGCTTTCGTACGGCGGGCCGTACTGCGGTTTCCTCGCCGCTCGCGAGGAGTACCTCCGAAAAATGCCCGGCCGCGTGGTCGGCGTTTCGCACGACGGCCAGGGCCGCCGCGGATTCTGCCTGACCCTCCAGACCCGCGAGCAGCACATCAAGCGGGAACGCGCCACCAGCAACATCTGCACGAACCAAGGCCTGATGGCCCTCCGGGTGGCGGTGTACCTTGCCGCCATGGGCCGCCAGGGCGTCGCGAAGGTCGCGTCCCTCTGCCTGGACAAGGCCCACTATGCGGCGGAGCGCATTGCGGCGATTCCCGGCTACGCGCTTCGGTTCCAGGCGCCGTTCTTCAAGGAGTTCGTCGTCCGGACGGACCGCGACATCCGCCGCGTGCTGGACCATTGCCGCACGCGAAAGGTGCTGGCGGGCATCCCCCTGGAATGCTGGCATCCCGACCTGGCGGACTGCTTCCTCGTGACGGTCACGGAGAAGCGGACGCGGCAGGAGATCGACTCCCTCGTCGGGGCGCTCGCATCCGCCTGAGCCTTGCCAGGGCCCCCTCTGCCGCTACACTCTGGCCCAATGCCGGGTTTGGTTCTCTCCATCCTGATGGCGGCGGCGCCAACCGCAAACACCGAGCCGGAGCGGGTTGACCTGGAGCACGGGTTCTACCTCATCGGCCGCCCGGCCGGCGTGCCCGCGGAAATCCCATTGCCGCTGGTCATCTGTCTGCACGGGACGGAGACCACGGCCGCCGGCATCCTGGCCTTCTGGCGGTCGTTCGAACACATGCTTCCCATGGTCCTGGTTGCGCCGCAGGCGACGCACGCCGGCTGGCGTGACAGCGATGTGAAGCTGATGCGGGAGTTCCTCGATCACGCCTCGCGCACCGTCTCGTACGATCCGAATCGCGTTCTGCTGACCGGCCACTCCGCCGGCGGGGCCATGGCCTTCCATCTGCTCTATGTGCAGGGTTTCCCGGCGTCCGCCGTGGCCGTGACGGCCAACTACGTGCCCCCCACGGTCCAGGCGGAGCACGTCCGGGCGCACAGCCGGGTGCCGGTGTTCTATGCCGTCGGCGAGTCGGACATCAATCGGGATCGCATGAGGGACGGATTGGCGCTGCTGCGGGGCAACGATGTCAGCGTCACCGTGCAGCGACCGCAGATCGGTCACGTGCTCGACCCCGGCGTCGGCCAGGCCGCAATGTCCTGGTTCGAGTCGTTCTGCCGCGCCCAGGGCGAGCGTGCACTGAACGACGCCCGCCGTTGCCGCCCGGACGACGGTTGCATCGGTCCGGTCGTCTGCGGGCTGGAGGCGATCATTCGACATCCGGCCACGCAGTTTGCCGACCAGGTGAACACAGCAATCGAACTGCTGGCGGAGTTGCAGCAAGCAGGCCGGCGGGGCCTGATTCGATCGGAACGCCTGCTGGAGGGCGGGCGGCCCATGGAGGCCCGCGAAGAGGCCCTGCGCGTGGAACGCCGCTACGCCGGCTCGTCGCTGGGAGACGAAGCGCGGCGGCATCGCGAACGCATTGACGCACTGCCGGAGGTTCAGGAGTTCCTGCGGCTCAAGCAGTCACTCACGGGCCAGTCACCCGGCGTCGGCAACAGCCCCGGGAACGGAGGGTCTCCATAGGCCGATGGCAGGAAAACCGCTCCATGTTCGCGCCGAGCACGATCCCTCCTTCATGGAGAACGGACTCGTCGTGCATTTCCGCGACGAGGCGGACTGCTGGGTGATCGACCCTGGGCTGCCGCCTCATGCGGAGCGAATGGCCGACTACATTCACCGGCATGCCCTGACGGCCAGGGCGATTCTGCTGACCCACGCGCACGGCGACCATATCGCCGGGGTCGACGAGCTGCGCACCTGGCTGGGCCCGATCCCGCTGTTCCTGGCTCGGGAGGAATGGCCGTTCCTGACCGACCCTACGCTGAATCTCTCCGCGGACTTCGGATTCGGGCTGACCGTTTCCACAGACCACCTGCACGACCTGGTCCCCGGCGACGTGCTTCCGCTCGACGGCAGCGACTGGACCGTTCTCGACACCTCCGGCCACTCTCCGGGCGGGCGAAGCTTCTACTGCCCGGACGCAGGCGTGGTGGTCGTGGGGGACGCCCTTTTCGCCGGCTCCATCGGACGCACGGACTTCGCGTACAGCGACCACGAACGCCTCGTCGAGAACATCCGCAGGAACCTCCTGACCCTGCCCGACGAGACGCGCGTGGTTCCCGGCCACGGACCCCGGACCACCATCGGCCGCGAAAAGCAATCAAACGCCTTCCTGGAGTAGGCGGCCCGTCGCGGCCGCAGGACGCGCCCACCGGGCCTCGCTCCGTTTTGACTTTTGGGCCGTTTGCCGGTTTGATCTGGGGTTGGCCCGCTCAGGAACGGGCCGGTTTGCTATGTCGGAGGGCCATCATGCCACAAACGAAGACAACGGAGCCGCTTCCCGTCACGGATTGGCTGGTTTTGGGTGCGTTCCCACTGCGGGACCGCACCGCCGGTCGCTGGACGCAGAGCGGGTTTCCCTGTGAGGCGGATTTTGCGCCGCGGGCCGGCGAGACGTTCAACGGAGCGACCTGGACCCGCTACGAAACGCACCACGGTCGAATCGAGAACCACGACCCGGTGCTGCCGTACAAACAGCGCCACTGGGTCTTTGCCTACGCGTTCAGCTACGTTCAGTCTCCCACTCGGCAGACCGTGCGGATGCGCGTCGGAAACGACTGCGGCGGCGTGATCTGGCTCAACGGCGAGGAGGTCTACCGCACCGACGCGCCCATGCGCAGCGTGCTGACCCACGACGACGACGTGAAGGCGACGCTCCGCAAAGGCTGGAACCGCCTGCTCTTCAAGAGCCCCACCGGCCCGAACTTCTGGGGCATTCGGGTCCACTTTCTCGGGGCCACGGACGCCAAGCCGACACCACGCCTGACGTTCAGCGCCAAGCGGCCGTCCGCCGCGACCTTCCCCGGCCTACGCCGCCGAAAAGGCGGACTGACCGGCGAATGGTCCACGCGCCTGGCCCGGCCGGTCACCGTGCGCGGCGGGCTGGCGTACCACCTGGAGCTGGACCTGTTCAACGACTCACCCCGCGCCGCCGCCAAAGTCCGCGTTTCGCTTGTGGACGCCCGAGGGGCCCTGCTCGCGAAGGTGGATGCCGCGGCCATGCCCGCGTTTACGCAGCGGCGCGTGGATATCCCCGTGGATGCGGCGGCCTTGGCCGCGGCGTTCGGCAAGGCTGGCGAGCTTCGACCGGCCGTCGAGGTCCGATCCAGCCAGGGTGCCGTCCGGATCGATCTGCCCGTCGGGGCTCCCGCCCGTGTGCTCTGCAACACGATGGCGGATCTGCCCATCACCGTGAAGGAGAAGGGCGACACACCCTTCGTCGTGCCGGTCGTGTTCGCCGGATCGCCCGCCCGGGTGGAAATGGATTTCGAGTTTCGCCACGACGGCGAGCGCGAGTACGGCTGGCCCGCCATGCCGGTGCAGACCTTCGACGCCGAGCAGACTCGTCAGCGGAAACTGACGCTCTCGGTCAATCCCCCGCCGGGCATACCCAACGTGCATGCTCGCATGCTCTTCGGCAGTGACGATGCGCCGGCGCTGGCCGCCCGCACCCGCCGGCTGCTGGATGAATTGGGCCTGGACGTCGGCCGGTGCGCGCGGATCGGAGCGGAAGGGCTGACGCGAATGCTGCATCACGATGTGAACGGCGCCTGGGACGCCGTCCGCGCCATCCTGGACCGGGCGTCGGCCGAGGCCCCGGACCGCCGCGCGGAGTCCGTCACCCTGGTCGGCCACGCCCACATCGACATGAACTGGCTGTGGACCTACGACGAGACTGTCCAGGCCGCTCATGACACGTTTCGCCAGGTGCTGGCGTTCTGCGATGAGTTCCCCGACTTCCATTTCTCGCAGTCGCAGGCTGCGGTGTACGAGATGATCGAGCGATTCGATCCCGGCATGTTTGACGCCATCCGCCGGCGGGTGGCCGAGGGCCGCTGGGAGCTGCTCGGCGGGTTCCTCACCGAGGGTGACACCAATATGTCATCCGGCGAGGCCCTGGCCCGGTCCCTGCTCATCGGCCAGCGCTATTTCCGCAGCCGGTTCGGCAAGACGGCGTGCGTGGGCTGGCTGCCGGACAACTTCGGGCACGTGGCCCAGTTGGCGCAGATCCATCGACTGGCGGGCATCCGGTTCCTCTACGCGTTCCGCTGCCAGCCGAGGCTCGGCGCCTGGGTGTCTGAGGCGCCCGACGGATCGCGAACCGTCAACTTCGCCACGCCGACCTACAACACGTCGATCGACTCGGGCATCCGCCTGCAGCCCGCGACGTGGGATCCCAAACACCGCAAAACCCTGGCGGTCTACGGCGTGGGCGACCACGGCGGCGGCCCGGCCCGCCGCGATATAGAACGGGCCCGCGCCTACGCCGACTCGCCCGGCTCGCCGACCATCCGCATGGGGACGGCCGAGTCGTTCTTCACGTCCGTCGAGCCGCACGCGGCGGATTATCCGCTGCACCGCGGCGAGCGGCAGTACACGTTTGAAGGCTGCTACACCTCCATCGCCCGCATCAAGCACGGCAACCGAAACGGCGAGAACCTCATGTTCGCCGCGGAAATGCTCGCCGCCCTTGCTGCGCTGCACGGCGACCCCTATCCGCACGATGCGATCCACCGCGTCTGGCACGCCGTGGCCTTCAACCAGTTCCACGACATCCTCTGCGGATCGGCCACGCACGACTCCAACCGCGAGTCCATCGCCCGATACGACGCGGCCGCAGCCGAAGCCCGCAACCTCCGGTTTGAGGGGCTGCGCCGGCTGACCTGGCGCATCGACACCCAGTCCTGCGGCCAGCCGGTCGTCATCTTCAACCCCGTGCCGCACGAACGCTCGGACGTGGCCGAGGCGGAGGTCTTCAGCTACCAGCTTCCGCCCACCGTCGAGTACCGGCACTGGGGCCACTGGGGGCACGACGGAACCACGGTTCGGCCGGTCGACGTCGGCCAGGGGCCGTCCCCGACCATTCACCTGGTCGATGTCGACGGCGGCGAGGTCCCCGCGCAGGTGGTCGAGACCAAGCTGTTTCCCAACGGGCATCGGCTCAAGGTGCAGTTCCCGGCCGGTCCGATTCCCGCCTGCGGATACAAGGTGTTCCACGCATTCCCGGCCGTGCCCGGCGTGGCTCTCGATCCCAAACTGACGGTGCAGGGCACCGCCATCGAGACGCCGCACTTCCGCATCGAGGTCAACGGCAAGACCGGCCACCTCCAGCGCGTGTATGACAAGCGGCGCAAGGCGGAAGTGCTGCCGCGCAAGGATGCCGCCAACGTCCTGAAGGTCTACATGGAGAAACCCCACGGCATGAGCGCCTGGGAGCTCGGGCCGATCCGCGCGGTGCACTCGCTGGACAAAGCGATTTCCGTGAAGGTGACAGAGCGCGGCCCCGTCCGCGCCGTCATCGAGATCCGGCGCCAGTGGGGCCGCTCGAAGTTCACGCAGCGGATCATTACCTATCGCGACATTCCGCGGATCGACTTCGAGCTGGACGTGGCCTGGTTCGAGCTGGGCGGACCCGACGTGGATGCCCCGATGCTCCGGGTCGCCTTCCCGCTGAACGTGCGCAACGCGACCTTCACCTGCGACACGCCGTTCGCGGCCGTACAACGCCCGACCACCGGCCAGGAAGTCCCCGCCCAGAAGTGGGTGGACCTGTCCGGCCCGAAGGGCGGCGCCGCGCTGCTGAACACCGGCAAGTACGGCCACCGCTGCCAGGACGACGTGCTGGAAATGACCCTGCTGCGCGCGTCGTACGATCCGGACGTGTACCCGGACCAGGGCCCGCACGCCATCCGCTACGCCCTGGTGCCGCACGCCGGCACGTGGCAGGCTGCCGGCATCGCTGAAGCCGGCCTGGCCTTCAACGTGCCGATGACCGCCCTGGAAGCGTCGCCGCATCCGGGCGACATGCAGCCCGTGGGCAGCTTCGTCGAGCTTGGGCCAAGGCAGTTCGTCCTCTCCGGCGTCAAAAAACCCGAAGACGGCAACGGCCTGATCATCCGGTTCTACGAGGCCCACGGAAAGCCCGGTCGGGCGACGCTCCGGCTTCCCCGGCACGTCCACGGCGCTCACCGGGTGAACCTGATCGAAGACCCGCTCCCGAACGCCGAAGCTCCGACCCACCACGAGGATGCGATCGAGCTGCACGTCCGCCCGTTCGAGATCGTGACCTTGCGGGTGGACCTCTAGCCCCGGGCAACCCGTGCCCTGGGACCGAGTTCTGCTGTGGGACCGGCTTGTCTTTGTGGGACCGGCTTGTCTTTGTGGGACCGGCTTGTCTTTGTGGGACCGGCTTGTCTTTGTGGGACCGGCTTGTCTTTGTGGGACCGGCTTTCCAGCCGGTCTTGGGAGGCTGTGGGCTGTAGGCTTTGGGCTGCAGGATTGGTCCGCACGGCGGACCCTACAGTGGGACCAGCTCTCTCGCCATCCCGGCGCGCCGGGACCTGTGGCGACCAGCCGGTCTGCGGCCTCCATGTGGGACCGTCCTGGCGCTCCGGCACAGGTTCGTAGGGTCCGCCTCGCGGACCGCGCTCTTTTACACGCGCCACGAAGACGGTCCGCACGGCGGACCCTACAGTGGGACCGGCTTTCCAGCCGGTCTCTGCCCGGTTGCATCGCCGCCCGGCTCCCCGTACAGTCTACCCGCACCTCCAGCGAGGGGTGGAGCGGCCCGGACCGGCCGTCCGGGGCAGCCGCCGCGGCTGCAAGGGCAAACCGTTGGCCCCCAGACACCAGGAACGGAGACATACCGTGGACTCGCTTCTCGATCGCTTCTGCCGATACGTCAAGGTCGAAACCACCGCCGTCGAGGAGACGGAAAACTACCCAAGCTGCCCCGGCGTGCTGGAGCTTGGCCGGATGCTCGCCGACGAGATGCGGGCCCTGAAGCTGGAGGCCGTCAGCCAGGACGAGGCCGGCATCGTGATGGGCACGATCCCCGGCAACGTGGCGGGCGCCCCGACCATCGCCTGGCTGGCTCACCAGGACACCTCGCCCGAGGCCAGCGGCAAGGACGTCAAGCCCAACCTCATCCGCAACTACGACGGCAAGGACATCACGCTGCCCGGCGACTCGTCCAAGGTCATCAAAGTGGCCGACACGCCGGAACTGGCCGGGTTGAAAGGCAAAACGCTCATCACGTCGGACGGCACCACGCTGCTTGGCGCGGACGACAAGGCCGGCATCGCCGTCATCATGACCGTCGCCGACCACCTGATGGCCCATCCGGACATTCCGCACGGGCCGATCCGCGTCGTCTTCACCAGCGACGAGGAGGTCGGCCGCGGCGTCGACAAGGTGGACATCAAGAAAATCAACGCCACCTGCGCGTACACGCTGGACGGCAGCGGAAGCGGCGAGCTGGAAAACGAGACCTTCTCCGCCGACCTCGCCACCGTCACGCTCACCGGCTACAACATCCATCCCGGCCTGGCGACGGGCCGGATGATCAACGCCATCCGGCTGGCCGGCGAGTTCATCTCGCGGATGCCCTGGCAGCGGCTGGCCCCGGAGACGACGGCCGGCCGGGACGGCTTTCTGCACCCGTACGTGATCGAAGGCGGCGTGCCGGAGGTGAAGATCCGCGTCCTGCTGCGGAGCTTCGTGACCGCCGATCTGGCCGAGCAGGCGGAGATTCTGAAGCAGGTGGCCGCGACCGTGCTGGCCGAGCATCCCAAGGCCCGCATCAACGTGGACGTGAAGCGGCAGTACCGCAACATGAAGGACCATCTGGAGAAGGAGCCGCGTGCGGTCGCCCTGGCTGCTGCGGCCATGAAGGCCGTGGGCATCGAGCCGGAGTTCGCCTCCATCCGCGGCGGCACGGACGGCTCGCGGCTGAGCGAGATGGGCCTGCCCACGCCGAACCTGGCCACCGGCATGCACAACTTCCACTCCGTCCTGGAGTTTGCCTGCCTGGAAGAGATGGAATCGTCCGTCAAGATCTTGATCGAACTGGCCCAACTGTGGGGCAAGGAAAAGGCGTGACCGGCTTGTGTCTGTGGGACCGGCCCTTCTATGTGGGACCGGCTGCTTTTTGTGGGACCGGCTTTCCAGCCGGTCTTGGGAGGCTGTGGGCTGCAGGATTGGTCCGCACGGCGGACCCTACAGTGGGACCGGCTGCTTCTTGTGGGACCGGCTTTCCAGCCGGTCCGTGGTGCTCTTGCATTTGTGGGACCGGCTTTCCAGCCGGTCCGTGGTGCTCTTGTATTTGTGAGACCGGCTTTCCAGCCGGTCTCAGCGTACCGCAGCGTTGCTGATTCTTCCGGAGGCTCCGCCCACCCGGCGGACGAGAA
>Ga0334890_1003149_pt1 | contig 17287 bp, 13 predicted proteins | sample GraSluR1_MG_3_FD_207220 | JGI IMG/M metagenome (GOLD analysis project Ga0334890, IMG submission 207220) | Sludge microbial communities from methane-producing bioreactor in Wageningen University, Netherlands - Granular Sludge_31_08-R1 | ecosystem: Engineered > Bioreactor > Anaerobic >... | reverse complement strand
TTGATGATGGAGCAAGAATATGTGGTTTCACGTTCGCGCCAGACTTACGGCTACGGCGTCGCTTTCCACCTGACCGGCGACCCGCGCTACCTGGCATTCGCCCAATCAGGGGTCGAGTACCTGCGCGAGAACGCCTTTGACCGCGTCAATGGCGGCACCTACGCCTACTGGAACGGCGACTCCGGCCAGTGGGAACCCGATTATCGCTATCGCAACCCGCAGGAGCTGGCGTATTCGCTGCTGGGCGTCAGTTTCTATTATTATCTCACGCGCGACACGGCTGTCCTGCCGGACATTCTGGCGGTGAAAGATTACATCTTCGACGCTTACTACAACCCCGATTTGAACGCCCTGCAATGGATGCTGGCGGAAGGCGGTGATGCCAACTACCTTGACAAACGCATTGTCGCTCAGTTGGACAACCTCAACGCCTACCTGGTGCTGTTGACACCGCTGCTGCCAGAACCTGAACAAAGTGAATGGAAAGCCGACTTGCAGAAATTGACCCACATCCTCATTGATGAGTTCTATTCTGCGGAAGAGAACCTGTTCTTCCTGACTGTCAACGAGCCGCGCCAGCGCGACCTGGACTATTTCGGCACCGATTTCGGCCATACCATCAAGTCTATGTGGATGATCTACTTTGTGGGACTGATCACGGAAGACGCCGAACTGGTGGCGTTCGCGCAGGAAAACGGCGCGCAGGTGTTAGAACGAGCCTACATTGAGGAGAGCGGTGCGTGGGCCAACGGCGTCAACCCCGGCAACCGCCGTGATGACAACAAAGACTGGTGGATCTACAACGAACTGGATCAGTTCGCCATGACCATGACCCTCAGCGACCCGGCCTTTGCGCGCTATCTGGAAAAAACCACGCAGTATTATTTCACCTACTTCGTTGATCCCGCCCACGGTGAGATATGGTCACAGCTGGACGCGCGCACCAACAAACCCGCCGAAGGCTCACTCCCCAAGTCCTGGCCCTGGAAGAGCGCCTATCATTCCTTTGAACATGCCCTGGTGGGCTACATCACCGCCCAGCAGTATTACGGCCAGCCGGTAACCCTCTATTATGCTTTTGCAGAACAGCCAGCGGAGCAGGACATCCAGCCCTATTTCTTCCGTGGCGATATCGAAGGGATCACGGTTGAGTCCATTGACGGCGATACTGTGTATCGCGTGGTATTTCGCAATATACGCTGAACTTACCGCGCAAAGGCGTTAAAGGGATTGTCCGCCACCAGCCGCATAATCTGGTCCTCACTGAAGCCCGCCTCGCGCAGCTTGGGCAGAAAAACCTCCCCCAGCAGCGTAAACGGTTGGGGCGTGCCGCCGCCCGGCTGGGCGGGGTCATACCAGCCGCGGTCCATGCTCAGCAGCAGTTGACCCTCGTGTCCGGCGGCGATCATGGCTTCAATGCGGCGGACGTACTCAGCATCGCTGGCTTCTTCGCCATTGATACCATCATATTCGATCCACAAACCGCTCTGCGCCAGGCGCAGGTTGCTCTCCAGGCTGTCCGCCTGGGCATGCACCCAGATGAAGCGCGCCGGGTCAAAGTCCTCCTCACGCATCACCGCCAACTGCTGTTCGACCACCGGACTGTTGATGGTGTGGCTGGCGATGACGGCATCGGTGTCTTTGGCGGCATCAATCGCCGCGCGCAGGATCTTATCTTCAATGGGCGTCATGCCGTCGTCACCGGCGGACAACTTGATGAACCCGGCGGGAATGCCGATCAGTTTGATGCTGTGGATCAATTCCGCGCGCATCCAGGCGGCCAGTTCAGCGCGTCCGGATGCGATTGCCCAATCCGGCACCCAGGGTTCGCGGTAGATACCGGTGGGCAGCACAATAGGAAAATCAGCCGCTTGTGCCACCGCCAACACCAGATCTGACCGCCGCCCCACACCTTCTGGCGTGCATTCCACCAGCACCATGCATCCCTGCTTGCGGATGGCAGTCAACTGCGGTGCCATCAGGTCAATGACAGGCTGTGGTTCGGCTTCGCCCTGCCCGGGGGTGTCCGGCGTGCGCAGATCGACGAAGATATGCTCATGCGGCAGGATAAAGCCAACGTCTTCGCGGTTCAATTTTCCGTGGGTCGTATACAGGTGTGCCATACTGTGCTCCTTTGCTTTTCTTTCACTGCTTTCTTTATTGTATCAAGCAGGGGCACAAACAGCAAAAACAGGTCTTCGATAGTAGCTGTCAGAAACTTAACGAATGGATTTATCTATGCCTTTGAATCATTGTGCTGATGGCGGTGGTGCAGGTCAGGAAGATGATGATGAATATGTTCCACCTGAGGATGCTGGTGCCAGTGCGAGTGAGCTCCGGCTGCCACAGTATCAACTCCGTGATCATGCGTATGATGATCGTCATCATGACGGTGCCAATGTTCGTGTGCTTCCTGCAAGTGGGTATGACGATGCTGATGCTCTTCACGCAACATCACCACCGTCCCCAAAACCATCAGGGGCAATGCGATCAGAAACATAAGGCCAACCGGTTCACGGAAGATCACAAATGACAGCAGAATCCCCGCCAACGGTGAGGTGGCAAACAGAGCGGTGGCACGCGCTGCGCCCAACCCGCGCATGGCGCGGATATACAGGGTGATGCTGAGACCATAGCTCAAACTGCCCAACAGCATGGCTCCCAAAACAATGCGCCAGTCGGGTAAGGGTATCCGCAACAGGAATGACAAAACCATCGAAAAAGTCCCCGATACCATCCCCTTAATCGCCACAATGCTTAATGGGTTTTTTGCAGCGATGTTGCGGGTCAAGTTGTTGTCCATGCCCCAGAACACACAGGCTGCCAGAACCCCCAGAGCACCCATCGTGATTCCCCAATTTCCACTTGTGTCTACCGTGAGCAGGATGCTTGCTATTGTGATGATGAACACCGATAGCCAGATGCGGCGCCCTACCGCTTCGCCAAAGATCAATGCAGCAATGATCGTGGTGGCAACACCTTCAAAATTGAGCAGCAAAGAGGCGCTGGCTGCCGGGGTGGCGCGTAAGCCGAACAACAATAACAGGGGAGCAATCACACCGCCAGTGGCAACCGCCCCGGCCAGCCAAGGCAGGTTTGCTTTCTGCAAAGGTGCATCCCGCCGGGTGCGATCGCTGGTTTTTCGGCGCAGCAACTGCCAGACCAATACCCCCGTGCCGCTGCCCAGATACAAAAAACCAGCCAGCGGTATCGGTTCAATATCGCCCAGCAGCAATTTGGAAAGCGGCGCACTTATGCCGAACAGGACCGCCGCAGCCAATGCCTGCAAAGAGGAAATTAAAACAACGCGTTTCATCGTATGCAATCATACCACCGATGAGCAGACGGCAACATCGGCGGAGTTCTCTTTATCTAAAATTCTATCCAGTTCCAGCATCGAAGAAAAGACAAACCCGCCTGCATGGCGGGTTTGTTTCCCCTGATGGTCGATCAGGATATTTACTTATTTCCCGTTGCCGTTGCTGCCGCCCTGATTGTTGTCCTCATAGCCGGGGGCTTTTTCTTGCTGGCCGCCGTTCTGCGCGCCGTTATCGCTACCAGTACCGGCATCCTCGAGCCACCCGCCACCGCTATCTTCTGGTTTGCCCTGCTGCGGTTCGGGATATTCACCGGTGTAACCGTTGCCGGTTTCACTGCCAGCACCTTCCGGCTGATCAATGCGCAGTTGTTCACGAATCTGTTCAGCGGTCATCAGTTGTTCGCTGATCATGCAACCGCCGCCTTCGCACACTTCGCGGCTGCATTCTTCTGTGGTGCAATCCATCAGACGGATCTGCTGACGAAGTACGGAGCGGGTCTGGGTCATCAGCGCATCCTCGGGGGCGTTGGTCAGTTTCATCTCCTGCGCCATCAAGCGGCTCTGCACACGGGCTTGCGCCAGCAAAGGATCTTCGCAGGATTCGGTCAACTGGCTTGCCATCCACAGATGGGTGAGTAAAACCAGCCTGAGTTCCTGATCGAATGGCACACCTGCCGCCAACAAGGTGACCATTTCATCCGCCCGGCGGTCTGCCATATCAAGGTGCAGCGCCAGTTGTTTGTCAGGCTGGCTCGTCAGGTCAAGCCGCACCTCTTCACTCCAGCGTTTCAACGGATAGAGGGCTTCATCCGGCAGGGCAGATTGGGATGCCATCACGGTGCCTGCGCCGGCGCCGCCCAACAAGATAGTAACTGCTATAAGGATACTGATAATTTTGACTGTCATAGAACATGTCCTCCAACGATAGACCAGGGAATTGTTGCTGGTCTTTTGCTGGTTAAGACGCTGTTGTTGTGAAAAAGTTACGCTTTGCGGCCGCGCTTGCTGAATTTGGGTAAGAAATTCATTCTTCAAGCGCCGCTGCACCTCTGGCTGCAATGACGGTGTTTGCCGGGCAGCCTCGAAAGCAGCCAGTACGTCATCATTAAGGGGGGTTGGGTTATTTTTCTTCATTTTTCCGTCTCCTGCGGATGCATGATCCGCTGTAACTGTTGAATTGCGCGAAACTGCAGAGATTTAATCGCACCGATGGTCTTGCCCATCGCAGCGGCGCACTCCTCCAGGCTCCATTCTTCAATGTAGCGCAGGGCGATCACCTGCTGCTGGGCGGCGGGCAGTTCCCGCAATGCTTGACCCAGCGCCTTTCGGCGTTCGCCGAGTTCAGCCTGCTGCTCGGGCCCGGGCTGCGGGTCGCCCAACCACTGCTCATCGAAGTCAACGGGCGGCGCCGGTTCACGGCGTGCCTGGTCAATGAGGAAGTTGTGCGCTGTGCGATAAAGATACGCCCGCAGGCTGGTGTTAATGATCGGTTTTGAACGGCGCAGGACCTGCAAAAAACGCGCAAAGGTCTCGGTGACACAATCTTCTGCCAGGTGAATGTTGCCGGTGCGGTAGAGGGCATAGCGATACAGGGGCGAACTGTAGGTATCAAAAATGTCAACCAAAGCCCCTGTGTCCCATTGCTGGGCGCGTTGTAGAAGCTGCTGTTCCTGTACGTCCATCGTTTACCCATTAAGACGGAAAAAGTGTGAAAAAGTTACGAAATGACAGTAAGAAATGCTACATGGATGGATTCATTGTAGCAAAATGAATCAAAATGATGACATTAATCGGGTACACCTGCATAGACGATGGCTTCGATCAGGCAGCACCAATCTGTTTTCGGACAGCCGCCTCTTCCGTTGACCCCTTAAGATATCCTCATATCTCAAAGGTCTTTTTTACTCTATACCCCCATATCCCCAATCTTTTGCAACGCATCCCCGCTTGTGATACTGTTAAGCCAGATTATTTTACAGTGAGAAATTAGTTTTAAAAAGGGAGTGTTCCCATGAACTATCGAACCTTTAGGAGCACTCCCCGCGCTGGATAACGCCGCCAAGGCTGCCATCTGCGACATCTATAACCGCTACATCTGTAAACAGGCGCATCAGCGCTGGTGAGAAGCGCCACACATATAAAGGAGACATCATGACAGAAGGATACTACCAGCATCTCGGCATTTTCAGTGATTGGGCGGCCAAAGCCGCCTCCGAATCGCCCTTGCGTCCGCTGTCGCAGCCCGGCGCGGCGACTTATCAACAGGTGCGGGACACCCTCGGCTTTTGCTTCAGCAACGAGCAGCCGCAGGAGGTGTGCATCGATGCCCAATGGGAGCGCGACGGTGTGGCAGGACAGGCCATCTCCTGGTCAGTCGGTTACGGCCCGCGCAGCGCAGCCTGGCTGTTGAAACCAGCCGGCGTCAACAGGACTCTGCCGGGTGTGGTCGCCCTGCATGACCATGGCGGATTCAAATTTTTCGGCAAAGAAAAGATCGCCGTCGGACCCGAAGACCTACCCGATTACATCAACGATTACTGGTTCTCTTACTACGGCGGTCGCGCCTACGCCAACGCCCTCGCGCTGGAAGGCTTTGCTGTGCTGGTGCCGGATACTTTCTTATGGGGCAGCCGCCGCTTCCCGCAGGAGGTAATGGACAACAGCTTTGCGCCTGCCTTCGCCGTTCTGTCGGGCGAATCGCTCGAACACGGCATCCCGGCTGAGGTGGCAGAATACAATTTTTTGGCAGGGCTGCATGAACACGAAGTAGAGAAATATTGCCACTTGCTGGGCACCACCCTGGCAGGTGTGGTGGCTTACGAAGACCGCGTGGCGGTCAACTACCTGCTTTCACGCCCAGATGTGCGCCCCGGCGGGGTGGGTTGTGTGGGGTTGTCGGGCGGCGGCTGCCGCGCCGGTTTGCTGCAAGCCACCTGCGATGACATCAAAGCCGCGGTGGTGGTGGGCATGATGAGCACGCATGAGGGCTTGCTGGATCACAATGTACGCTCGCACACCTGGATGTTCCTGCCCGCTGGCTGGGCGCGCTTTGGCGACTGGCCTGACCTGGTGGCATGCCGCGCGCCCTCTCCCCTGCTGGTGCAATATGATAATGAAGATGACCTATTCACGCTGGAAGGCATGCAAGCCGCAGACCGGCGCCTTGCCGAACATTACGCCCACATGGGGCAGCCTGACCATTACACCGGCGAATTCTATCCCGGCCCGCACAAGTTTGATGTGGAGATGCAGGCCAGCGCCTTCGCCTGGCTCAAACGCCACCTGACAGAAACCTTATAAGTACTGTGGACAACGAAAAACCCGCTGTTGAGAAATCACAGCGGATTTTTTATACCTGAAAGCACGGCTAATTAGACCCGACCTGAAGGCGGATCGAATTAAACACCAGCACCAGCAGAGCGATTACTCCTCAGAGGTTTCAAAGGTGACAAACTCGTTGCGGAAATTGACATTGTCAACCCGCCAGCCGGCCTCCAGCCAGGCTTGCGCACATTCATGCGCCTTGTGGATATCATTGGTCCACCAACGCGCGTCAGTGCGGGCTGCAAAAGGAAGCGGTTCGTTTATGATCTCCTCGATCTCTTTAAAAGGAACAGTGATCACGGAGTGGTAGCGTTTGGTGTGGTCAAGATATTTAATCAATGCAGCGGTATCGGGCATTTCATCCTCCTTCTTCGATTGCTGAAAAATCACAATTTCCCACGGCGCAGCTACCGGGGATTTGATCGATCATGATGTTGGGTGTGGGGGTGTATAGAAAATTGGTGCAGAAAATTGGCAAATGCCGCCTGTTGTTATTAATTATACCGAATTCAGGCAGTTGATTCAATCACGAATCGCAACGATTACCCACTGACCATACTCCAACCATATATTCCAGCTTGTATATTAGGCGTCTCGTTTTCGTAATATGCAAAGAGCCATTCTATCCTGCCTTTAACAAACCAGTGAAAGAATACTCAATCTTAACAAATACCAACAAAACTCTAATTTTAATGTTCAGAATGGTTACAAATCGCTTATACACAGTCTCTAAGATAGAGACATTCGCAAATTTAAATCATTTCTATATAACAAATAGGAGAAAGTAATGAAAAAGAGTATTGTTTTAGGTTTAGTTTTGGCGCTGGTGTTGATCATCGGTGCCTGTGCGCCCCAGGCGACACCCGAAGTTGTTGCGGAACCCACCGCGGTACCTACCCTGGAACCCGAACCAACTGAAGAACCCTCCAACACGATCGTCGACATCGCTGTCAATGACGGTCGCTTCACCACATTGGTCGCGGCTCTGCAGGCAGCTGACCTGGTGGAAACACTGCAAGGCGATGGCCCCTTCACCGTCTTTGCCCCCACCGATGACGCTTTCGCCGCACTGCCCGCTGGCACTGTGGAAGCCCTCCTGGCTGACATCCCCGCGCTGACCGACATCCTCCTCTACCACGTGGTAGCTGGCGATGTGCGTGCTGCTGACGTGATTAAGCTCGACATGGGCGAAGCTATCAGTGGTTTGCCCTTCGAAGTCAAAGTGGATGGCGGCATGGTCTTCATCAATCAAGCCCAGGTCATTATTACTGATATCGAGGCTGACAATGGTGTTATCCACGTGATTGACGCCGTGCTGCTGCCCCCGATGGACATTGTTGACACCGCTGTCGCCGATGGCCGCTTCACCACCCTCGCCGCCGCGCTGACCGCTGCTGACCTGATCGACACCCTCAAAGGCGAAGGTCCCTTCACCGTCTTCGCTCCGACCGACGACGCCTTCGCGGCACTGCCTGAGGGCACCGTGGAAGCATTGCTCGAGGACATCCCCACCCTGACCGACATCCTGCTCTACCATGTAGTTGCTGGTGAAGTTATGGCAGAAGACGTGGTGGAACTGCAATATGCGACCACCGTACAGGGCAACGACGTGCTGGTGAAAGTCAATGAACAGGGTGTCTTCATCAACGATGCCCAGGTCATTATCACCGACATCGAAACCTACAACGGCGTGATCCATGTCATCGACAGCGTACTGCTGCCCCCCAAAGACATCATCGACACCGCCGTGGAAGATGGCCGCTTCACCACCCTGGCCGCCGCGCTGACCGCTGCTGATCTGATCGACGCCCTAAAAGGCGAAGGCCCCTTCACCGTGTTTGCCCCGACCGACGACGCATTCGCCGCTCTGCCCGCTGGCACCGTGGAAGCCCTGTTAGAGGACATCCCCACCCTGACCAATATCCTGCTCTACCATGTGGTGGAAGGTCGTTTCCTCGCCGCCGACGTGCTGGAACTGGAAGAAGCTGAGACTCTGTCAGGCGAAACCTTCAGCATCAAGATCGAAAACGGCAACGTTTACCTGAACGACACCGTGATGATCATCATCACAGACATCCTCACCTCGAATGGTGTCATCCACGTCATCGACGCCGTGCTGCTGCCGTAAGGCTCATAAAAAAGTAACAAGCGAATAAAAAGAGTATCATCAGGCTGGGTAATGCCCAGCCTGATTTTTTATATTACCAGTTGGCGCTCACTCCCATCGCACAATGGCATACAGCAGCGGGTGGTCGGTGGCGGATGCCGGCGCGGGGAGCAGAAAAGGCAGGAAAAAAGCTTCTTTGTTAATCGTTACCGTCCACGGGTACACCGTAGATGTGTGTAACCCCATCGACTCCATAGACGAGTACATAGTTGCCATCGGGAGAGACCAACACAGAATCTATTTCCGCTGGCGAAAAAAATGTCGCAATTTTTTGCTCTGCCACAAGATCAAAAACATAAATCTGGTTTTGCTCATATCCAAAAATAATACTATCGTCAGGCAACATCGGGAGAGTATTAGGTCCCCATAACTCGGGACCCGGGATAGGGTTCCACCCCATTAACGTATGAACAGCGTTTCCATCATTGTCATACACTACCAACTTCCCCTTAATGGAACAGAAAAAGCCCGATCCAGAAGGAAGATACCCCCAACTTTCCTCATAATTATGATTGGGAACCCTACATTCATCAAAAACTGGCGTATCAACCTCCCAGTCCAATCCATCTCCCACAGAAATGGAAATGGTTTCAAACTCATCCCCCCAATCAGGACCCATCGCCTGGTTTTTAGTCGGGTGGAAAGCATACCAAACCGAATACCCCATATTTTGATAGGTATTTTGTACGAGATCATACAAATATCCTAAGTTATCAAATATTTGGAAGAAGATAAGCCTATCATCAAAACTGACAGAGGGAAGCATGGCCTGTCTGTACCATTGTGGATACCAGTCGTCCTGCGGTTCTTCTGATATGCGTTGGATGTGGTTGGTCTTATAGTTCCAGATATGAATATCCTGAAAATCACCGCTTAAGGTAACCAGCAGCTTATTGTCAGTATGGAAAAAATCAAGTCCTGATACAACACTGGGGAATTCATAAGAATATATCATCTCACCTGAATTTATGTCGTGCAGTAATATTCTGTCATAGGCATATCTGGCGATCAATTCACTGTCTGGTGAGATCGCTGCCGTTGAGAAGTTGAAGGCAGGGATTGTTGTGGTAATGGCTCCAGACAAGGAATAACCATACAGGCTGATGTCATTTGACCATTGCAAATACCTGTCATTTTCTGAAAAAGTGATGATCTCTCCTTCAGTTTTTTCCTCTATTTTGACCAGAGTTTCTGTTTCGAGGTGATAGACAAACAGTTTGCTGGCTTCATATCCCCTCCCAGCCTCGAAGAGTAAATACTGATTGTCAGGCGAAAGATGCACTTCACTGATCCAGGTACGGGGACCACCGTTTAGAAAAGGCCGAGAGAGTTTGCCAGACAGATTCGTACCACTGCCATCTTCTTCTGGTTGCCAACACCCATATGGATCGACACATTGGTAAAAGACAGGCTGCTCCTGCTCAATATCCCAGACCAAGACAGACTGTTCCCAGCCATTTCCCAGCGCCAGTAACCGCCCATCATGGGAGAGGTCGATAGATCCGAAGCCCCCATCCCAATACCATTCAAAGTCAATTGTTTCGCTTAGTGCTACCTTTTCACTGTCTTTTGAATAATAGATGAGTTCCTGATGATGACCCAAACTGACATAGGAAGTGCCGTCTTGTGAAAAAACGATATCCTCAAGATTATCAATGACAAATGCTGACCATTGCTGGTTGTGAAAGCTCCAGGTATATGAAAATTCACCGGCAGCCACAATTAATCCAGTGTCATCTGGGAAAAACCACAAGTCAGCCAAATTCTCCTGCGTCAACTGGTCAAAGATTGTCCCATCCGCAGTGTTGATGAGGAAGAGGCTGACGAGATCCCGATCAATACATGCTGCCATTTCTGTGGAGTACGATAGTTCCACCGTCAAAGAATTACAGCCTTGCTGATAGGGGACAAATCGCTCCTCTTCTAAGGTGTCGGCGTTAAGCCATAAAACACCAGTGGATGCAGCCGCCACTACCTGACTTTCGTCGGGAGATAATTTTACATCGTATAGTGTGCCATATCCCCACCTCCCAATCTCTTCCAGCCGATGGATATTATCAAGGTTGATCAGCTCTACTTCAGCCAACTGTTGGCCTAATCCAACCGGATTGCCACCCGCCCCGATCACGATTGGTGTGACTGTTGGCGTCAGGGTGATGGTGGGAGTTCTTGTCGGCCACCGGGTACTGGTTGGTGTTAAGGTCATAGTCGCCGTCTGTGTAGGGGTAGCCGTCATCGTCGGCGCATTTGTCGTTGCGGCAGTCGGCTGCACCGTTGCCTGTTGGCAGGCAGTGACCATCAGGGCAAGCATCACAAACAACAGCCAGTAACGTTTCATTTCCACCTCGTCGGAGTGATTGGTGGATTAAGTATAATCGAAACCCAACCCTAAACGTAAAGAAAGGTAATCACAGCCCGGTTGGCAAAGTCACCAACCGGGTTATTTGTTACCAGTTGGTGATCACTCCCATCGCACAATGGCATACAGCAGCGGGTGGTCAGTGGCTGATGCCGGCGCGGGAATATAGACGGGGTCGACCATTTGCAGGTCATGCGACAGGAAGATGTGGTCAATGTGGCCTTCGCTGCCGGGCACATTGTGATAGACGGCGGCAATGCGCTGATAGGCTTCATCCGTATGGCGCAGGTTGTAATCACCCAGCACAATCACATTGTCCAACCCCTGGGATTGTGCCAGGAGTGCTTCGGCGAATGCCATCTTGGCGGTGGCTGAACCGGCAGGATGGACGTTGAAGATGGTAAAACGCCTTCCATCCACCACAATGTCTGCAACCGCGGTGCCGATTTCATCTTTGTCGCTATACGAGAACACCGTGCGCACATTTTCCAGCGGATAGCGCGATAGAATGGCGGTGCCATACGAGCCGGTGGTGGTCGCCGGGCCGAAGTAACTGTAGTAACCCAGCTGGCTGGCATAATAGCGCACATAATCGTTGTTATTGAGCGAGACACGCGTCGAGTCGCTTTCCTGCAGCACAAGGATATCTGGATCGATCTCGCGGATGATCGCCAACTGGCGCAGATAAGAGCGTTCACCATCCTCGTCATTGGCCTGCTGGATGTTATACGTCATTACTGTCAACGAAGTCTTGTCTGGCGGTACTCGCGGTATGTAAGTTGTCCCCCAGGCAAACCCTGCCGTCAGCAAAAAGCAAGCAGTCAGCACAACAGGCACAAGCGGAGAGACAGTGGATTTGCCGGTAGCCGGAATTTTTTCCATGGACGGCTTGCGGAACAAAACCAGCAGCATGGTTGCGCCGGTCATCAACGCAAACGGCAGCCAGAACATGTTGCGAAAGAGCGGGCTGACGGGTTTCACATAACCCCAGACGTTGGTAAAGATATGCATGAACATCAGCAAGACCATTGCCAGCGCGCCCAGTAGAACGCCGCTTGTGAAGGCGGATGGTTTTACAGCTTGATTTGCAGGCCGTTGCAGGAAGAAGGCGACGTTGACATACACCACCGGCAGCAGCAAGAGGGTGATCAACAACGGAATTTGCTGCACGAATGTGGGCGGCGTCACCACCACCAGGGGCGAATCGGGCGTGAGCGGGAAATTCACCCGATGCACAAGGAAGGTCGCCAGCATTGCCAGTACGAACAGCACATTGGCGATCTTCAGGATGGTCTGTTTCGTCACTATCGAGTGGATCCATGCCGGGCGCAGCAACACCATGCCGACATACGCCAGCGACAGCAGGCTGACCAGAGAAACGATCAACAGATAATCCCCATCCACCCAACGCTCGATCACCGCCGGAGCTGAGAAGGAAAAGAGCAGCAGCGTTATCAACAGCATCAACCCGACCCCACTGGCAACATAAAGAGAGGCTTCAGCTGGGGCTTCCTCTTTTCGCAAGAGCCAGTAGCACACCGCCATCAGCAGTACCAATAACCAGCCAATCCAGCTGCCGGAGGTGGTGAGTGAATGATCCAACCCACGCCCCACCGTGCGCAGCAGGACTGATAACCCAATTGCCAGGGCAAAGGAGCCGGAACCTTCCAATGCTCGTTTGCCTGCCATCTGTGGCAGCAGAATGATCAGCAACCATAAAGCCACCCCCGTTGCCATACCTGACGACAGCAGGCGTCCGTTGGTGCTCAGATACGGGGTGACCCCGCGGGCAACCGCCAGCACCACCAGGCTGAGCGGTGTCAGCCAGCGCGGCAATTTCTCTCGCCAGAAAAGCAGCACAACCGGCGAGAAAAAGAACAGCAAGCCCAGCGCCTTCTCATCCAACGAGGTGTTGAGCAAGTCAAGAATATAGATGGATTCCACCAGGGTGCCTGCCATCTGAATAAAGACCAATACCACCAGTGACAACATCGTAATTCGCAGTATTTTGGTTTGCATTCTCATCTCCTTTTTTTTATTGTCCTTGATTATAGCGAGTGATTTACTTTTGCAACCCTATATTTGGGCTACGAAGGAACAGTTCACATGTGATAGAATTGAATCACCATCAACCAGATTGAGAAGTATCAGGAGAAAACACCATGAAATGGCAGCAAGCCACCCTGCAAGCCAACGGCCTGCATATCTTTTTTACCCGCACCGGCGGCGACAAACCGCCGGTTATCCTCAACCATGGCGCCACCGACAATGGACTGTGCTGGCTGCCGGTGGCTGAGCAGCTCGCCGAGGACTACGACGTGCTCATGCCGGACGCGCGCGGCCATGGCAGGAGCAGCAGCGGCAACGGCAGGTATGACTCAGTGTCGCGCGCCGAGGATCTGATCGCGTTCATCAATGCCCTCAACCTGAAAAAACCGGTGATCATGGGGCATTCGTTGGGTGCGCAGACCACCCTGTTCACCGCCGCCCTCTACCCCAAACAAATCACCGCCGCCATCCTCGAAGACCCTATCCTGCGGCTGGCGGAAGAAGAGGTATTCGCCGGCACACAGGACAAGGATGTAGGCAAGATGATGCAGACCAATGTCATGCGAAGCAAGAAGACGCCCGCGTTTATTCTGCGCCGCTTCGCCCGTAAAAATTTCAACTGGCCCAGGAATGAGCTCAAACACTGGGCGCAATCGAAAAAGCAGCTCAGCGATGATTTCATCCAGTCATTGGGTGCTTTGCAGGACGAGGCAGATGGCTTTGACATGCTGGCGAAAGTCAGTGTCCCGGTGCTGTTGATCACGGGCAACCGCGAAAAAGGCGCGATTGTCTCGTCTGCTGCCGCTGAGAAAGCGCAGTCAATTCACGCCCAACTGCAGGTGGCGCATTTTGACACCGGGCACAACATCCGCCGCGAGAATTTCGACGGCTACATGCAGGCGGTGAAGGCCTTTCTGCGACAGGTGACACCTGCTTGAGAATTGTATGGAGATAAAAAAATCTGCCCCGCTCAGACGAGCGGGGCAGTGGCATTTCTATTGAATCAGTGTTCTACTGGGTCAGGGCAGTTGGATGCTGCGGGACTGGCGGCCTTTACCAAGATACTGGCGCGTGCCGTCTGAGATCGGGCCATCGCAGTCGCCGTCGCAATCACATTCCTGCAACTGCAGGTTCAGGCGTTCGCCGCCCATAGCCTGCCATTGCGAGCGGTACATATCAGCCTGTTCGGCGGTGATAGTGCCGTCTGCCAGCGCCTGGGCAAGCACTGCTTCCACTGCGGTCTCAAAAATGTCCTGAATGGCTTCATCATCGTAACCGGCGGCGCTCAGCACAGCGGCTACACTGGAGCGGGCAAATGAATCGCTCTGCAATTCTTCAACACTGATGCCGGTCTGCGCAGCAATGCTTTCGATGAAAACGGTGTTATCAAAGATCATCGAGCGGGTGCGCAATCCGCGGGCAATGCGCATCGGCGCGGGTTGTTCCGGCGTCAGGTCCTGGGCATACACGGTGTCGGGCGTGCTGAAAAAGGCGAGGGCCCCTACGATCAATACAGCTGCTAAAATGACGATATGGTTTTTCTTGAACATGGTTATGTCTCCTTTGTATTTGTTGTTGACAATGACCCAATCATCTCAAAGGTTTGTAAAGAACCTGTGAAGAACAGGTAAAAAAACCGCAAAATATAGCCAAAAATCCGCCTTTTGACCCCAAAAGCAGGTACAGAACACAAAAACCACCTTGAAAAGATGGTTTTTGTTCATAAATGGACGATTAGGTTAATCGAGGAATTTCTGCCAGAGCGGACGATAGGCGATGGCTTCAAAGCCAATCGCATGGTAAAAATCCTGCTCTGATTCGACATAAGCGATCTTTGCGCCCAACTCACCCGCACGGCGCACACATTCCAGCACGCAGGCTTTGCCCAGCCCCATGCGGCGGTAATCGGGGTCGGTCGCCACCGGCTCCTCATACACCACCAGGTTGTAGGGGTCAAACCAGATGCCGCTGAAGGAGGCGTAATCCTCATTGGGAGTAATCCGCCACCACGTTGAGGTGCTTGTTATACAGCGGGGTAGACTGCATCAATGCGCGGGCAGCTTCTCCACCTGGTTCGGGTTCGCCGGGGTGGTTAAACCCGCGCCACAAACAACGGTCCAGCTTCGCGAGGTCATTTTCCTCATCCAATCCCGCCAAACGGAAGCCTTGGTTGAGTGCTATGGCGGGGAAGGGGTCAGGGATTTACATGATGGAGATGCATTCACGCCAGCCAGGGTGCTGGCTGAAGCACAGCCCACGTACCACATCCGTCAGCGGCTGGTCAAACTCGTTGACCCAGATACGGACAACTGGCTTGCCATCGTGTTCTCCCGCCAGGTGCTCGATGACATGCGCCGCCATCTCGGACAGCAGGAGGTCATAACCGCGCGCCCGCTGCAAATGTGCCATAGAAGGCGCGTCTTCGTAATTGACCACCGCCGCGATCTCGCCCTTGTCTTCCCACAGGGCGATCTTGTGCAGAAATTCTGTCTGTAAATTGGGATGCCAGTGCATGTATTCCCAACGTGCCTGCAGCCAGTTGGGGTAGATGGGCGCCTCGTAGGTGCGCCACAGAAAATCATTGACGCGTTCGTAATCACGCGCGCGCTCAGAGGATCGTTTTTGGATCTTCATTCTCTTCTACTGTACGTTATCTCTTCCGTCAATAGCATAGCAAAAGACAAATCGGCTGTCAATCATTCTCTGGCGGATTCGTCATAGACTTAATATAATTTATTAGTTATAATAATATGATAATAATAATCAATAAGGAAACCCAAATGTCAAAAAACCTACGTAAATTGATGGTATTCGCCGGTGTTGTCATGCTTTTTGCTTTTTCTGGCTGCGCCTTGCTCGGAGAGAGAGCCCAAGCCCTGGTATCTACAGTCAGCGATATTGCTGATGAAGCAGTTACCGAAATCGTACCGACCGAAGAACCCACCCCTGACACTGAGGTTTGGGCTGATCCAGATGATGATACCGCGGAGGAACCAGGCGAAAGCGAATCCGCTGCAATCATTGATCCAATAACCGATGAAGAAACAAACCGGATCGAAGGCTTATGCGTTCACCCCTATTTTCCCGTCATCGAGGGACAGGTATGGCAATACCAGTCTTATGATGAAGGCAACAATATAGACACTGCTGAGATCTTCGAGATCTCCTATACGGATATCGAAGGAGATCAATTTACTTCCTTATACCGATATTTTGATCCCTCGGGGACAGAGGATCTGGTTTTGATTTCAAGCACATGGGAATGCACAGAAGATGGCCTTCTGCAGGTAGAATATCCGGCCTTTCAGTTTGGTGATGCCTACGAATCGATCAATATTGATTATGAAACGATCGAAGTAAGCGGGATCACCTTTCCCCAGCCTGAACAGTTCGTGGTTGGATCATCCTGGGATCTTGAGTATGTGGTCACCATGCTGACCACCATCGAAGACGTGGGTACCTATTTCAGCACCACTGTGTTTAAGCAAAACACTGAGGTGATGGGATTCGAAACGGTCGAGGTGCCAGCAGGCATCTTCGAAGATGCCGTACGTTTGGAAAGCCGGGTTGAGATGGAAGTTACGGCTGAGGTTGAAGGAAATACGATCACCATTCCCACCACTTTCACCTTTACCTCCTGGTATGCCAAAGGCGTTGGACTGCTGCTCTCCCTGACGGAAGCCGACCTGGGCAGCAGTGTGACCGAATTGGTGTCTATACAAACAGCGGAATAAACGTTTCAAATGAGTGTGGGCGGTGAAAACCGCCTACACGTCCACCACCTCAATGTCCATAAATTGACAAGCCAGGCGCATAACCTCCGCCAGGTCAGTATGGATCAGGGAGGCGTGGTGCATGAAACCTTCTTCCGCCAGCACTCGATATAGGCGTTGGTGGTCTTTGACTCGCACCCAGGCCCAGGTGCCGGCCAAAACATCCTCACTGGGCACGATCTCGCCGCGCGTGACCAGCATTTTCCACTGACCATTGTATTCCACCAGCCGGTTCATGGTGACCACCCCGGGCATCAACTGGAATTGCGCCAGACCCGCCTGGTTGTCAGCCGGGT
>Ga0334890_1003148_pt1 | contig 17291 bp, 16 predicted proteins | sample GraSluR1_MG_3_FD_207220 | JGI IMG/M metagenome (GOLD analysis project Ga0334890, IMG submission 207220) | Sludge microbial communities from methane-producing bioreactor in Wageningen University, Netherlands - Granular Sludge_31_08-R1 | ecosystem: Engineered > Bioreactor > Anaerobic >... | reverse complement strand
ACCCCTCACCATCGCCGCGGCCTCCGCCCGTGCCCTGGAAATTGCCCGCACCACCCCGCAGCTGCGCCAGACCCTGTGGGAGAATGTGCGTTTGGCCCGCAGCGGCCTGCGCCAGCTCGGCTGGGAACTGCCCGACACCCCTGTACCGATTCTCTGCCTCGGCCTCCGCCCCGGCATTAATCTTGAAATGCTGCGCACGGGACTGTTCGAGCAGGGCATTGCCGTCTCGCATGTGCGCAATTACACCAGCACCCCCGCCGGCGGCGCGCTGCGCATCGCCATCTTTGCCACCCACTCCGCAGAACAGATCAATCATTTAATTGAAGAACTGGCTCGAATGCTCTGACAAATCTCCTGTCTTTAATTGTTGTAAAGACAAGTCTTTGCGAAGCATCCCGTTGGGCCGACCTGTCCGCCTTCTCCAGCAATTCCCGTAGGCCGCCAAAACCTCCCCTGCCGAATCAACTCAAAATCACCCTTTGTAGGGTGCGTTGCGAAAAACACGCTAACGCACCAATCAGCAAGCTCCAATTCGAAGCCTTCCAAATCCCGGATTAACCTCTGGTGCGTTCAACTGCGAACGCATCCTACATACAGCTGCTCCAATTCGATTTTTCTCAAACCTCCGCGGAGGGATAAATCATCTTTGCCTCGAACATACAACAAAAAAAATACCGCCCGCAGCGTGTGCCCTGCGGGCGGCTTGATTATCGGTGGAAATACATCCTAGAACCCGTTATTCTTGATGACTCCCTGATACCACAGAGCAGAATCCTTTAAAATGCGCTGCTGGGTCTCGTAATCATTCCAGATGATTCCGAAGCGCTGCGAATACCCATACCCCCATTCGAAATTATCCATCAGGGACCATACAAAATATCCGGCCAGCGGCACGCCTGCCTCAATTGCCCGCTGGGCAGCAGCAAAATGATCGCGCAGATACTGCGTGCGCTTCACATCCCGCACCCGTCCGTCTGCATCCGGGCCGGTGGAATAACTCGCCCCATTCTCGGTAACATACAGCTTGGGAATCTGATATTCATAACGCAAACGGCTCAGCGTATAATATAACCCCTCCGGGTAGATCTCCCAATCCATCTCGGTTCGCTCGCCCTGCGTCTCAACCGTAACCGGAAGATTTTCTTCCTCCGGCACCTCGGCGCGGACGATCTGGCGGAGATAATAATTCAGGCCCACAAAATCCATCGGCGCGGCAATCGCCTCAAAATCTCCCGGTTGAACAACATCCATCACATCTTTCCCTGCTTCTTGCTGGTAATATGCAGCCGCATCCGCTGGATACTGCCGCCCATGCAGCGGATCCAGGAACCAGCGCACCCACATCCCGTCCCCAAGACGGCAGGCATCACGATCCACCTTGCTGGGCGAAGCGGGTATCGAATGGTTGACATTCAGGACAATCCCGGCCTCGGCCCCCGGGCTGTTGCGGCAGATAACCGGCATGGCCCAGCCATGCGAAAGCAGCAAATGGTGCGCCGCGCGCACGGTTTGTACCACATTCTTTACACCCGGGGCATGGTTTCCTTCCAAATGTCCCAGGATAGCTGCCACTGCCGGCTCATTATGGGTCATCCAGTTCTTCACCCGATCTCCCAGATGCGCTGTGATCGCTTCTGTGTATTCCACAAATGCTTCCGCGGTCGAACGCTGCGGCCATCCGCCCTCGTCCTGCAGAGCCTGCGGCAGGTCCCAATGATACAGGGTCACAAACGGGGTAATGCCCGCCCCCAGCAGCTCATCGACCAGCCGGCTGTAAAAATCCAGCCCGGCCTGATTGACCTGACCGCGCCCCAGCGGCAGAATCCGCGGCCAGGAGATGGAAAAACGATACGCCTGCAAGCCAATTTCTTTCATCAAGGCCACATCTTCCCCATAGCGGTGATAATGATCGTTGGCTGTATCCCCGGTATCGCCATTCAGAATCTTGCCCGGCGTGTGGGAAAAACGATCCCAGATCGACTCGCCCTTGCCATCTTCCTGCCAGGCACCTTCAATTTGATAGGAAGCCGTCGCCGCTCCCCAGATAAAATTCTTTGGAAACTGAAACTTGTTTGTCATGTTCATATCCTCAAATCACAAATAGATACCTGGCAATGATCACCCGGCCAGTTGAATTATATCCAATATATCCCAATTTTGGGAGCGCTCCATGATTGGGGAGTAGTCAGGTTTTGTAGAATCACCCTCACTATCGTTTCAAATGAGCCGCTGGGCCGCGAAACGTAGGCTAAGCTTGTCGAGCCATAGTGGTGGGGTAGGCTGAGCTTGTTGAAGCCGCAGCGGTGGGTAGGTGCTCTATGTCCCAATATGCTCCATCTTTTGATTACTCCTTATGATTTGACAGGTTCAATTGGCTTGCTATAATGAAAAGAAGGGATGCCCGATCCAACCCTTGACTCAATGTGTATAGTGTGTATAATGATTAATGAATGGTCGTAAAATCATCGCCAGGCTCAAAGAAGATGGATGGGAGCTTGTCCACATCAAGGGCAGTCACCATCAATACAAACACCCGCGTAAGCCCGGACGCGTGACGGTCCCTCATCCCGGGAGAGACCTGCCGACGGGTACGGTGCGGAGCATCTACCGCCAGGCTGGTCTGCCTTGGCCGGATACCAAGTGAGTCCCCCATGCGATACCCTGTTGTCATCCACAAAGACCCAACCAGCGCCTACGGCGTCACTGTGCCCGATCTGCCGGGCTGCTTCAGCGCGGGTGACTCGCTGGATGATGCTCTGCACCTCACAATCGAGGCGATTGAATGCCATGTGGAAGGTCTCCTGCTGGATGGCGAAACCATCCCCCCCAAAAAAACTTTGGAAGAACATCAGGCCAACCCAGATTTTGCAGGCGGCCTGTGGGCCGTTGTGGAAGTTGACCTAAGCAAACTCTCTGGCAAAACCAGACGGGTGAACATCACCCTGCCAGAGCGGGTACTGATCCTGATGGACCACTATGCCAGCGAACACGGTAAAACGCGTTCCGGGTTGATCGCCCAGGCCGCCGTGGAGTACATCGCCAAACGTCAGGGTGATGAATGAAAAAACTGCCATAAAATGCGGTCTTTTTATACAGCAGACAAAAGAAAACTCCCGATCAACAATCACCATTGTAATGACCACTTCAGTGGTCAGTCCGTACTCGCTGGAACGGCTGAAGACGAACCTGTATGTTGCTCATCAGCCCTGGCAAGAACAATTATTTCCTTGCCTACAAACCTCAGACCGTCGATTCCTTTTCGTCCCCCGCTTCATTCACTACCCTGAACTCATCCAGTTCAACATGGTTCGCCTTCAATGTATCCACAATCCACTGGTGGTCAAAGCCCATCTTCGCTGCCACGGTGTCCGGCTTGACTGGCACCGGCCACAGATCATGCTTGTGCGGTATAAATTTAGCCCACCCCTCTACCTGTTTTGACCACACGGGGTAGATCTTTTTGAACAACCCGCGCGAGGTGATATGCGGTTTGCTCTTGATAAATCCCTCAGATAATTCCAGCACCATTGCTTCCGTACGCTTGCGGATGTTCGCCAGCTGCACCCGCCCGGCAATATAAAATGCCAAAATTATTCCAAGAACCAGCGCAACAATCAATTGATTTTCCAGCATCCAGTCCAGCAAAGGCGCGAATGCCGGCCCCAACATTCCCCGGATCAACCCTTGAACCATATCCACCACCTGTTAATTTCTTTCGATTAGATTTCTTTGCGGCCTGGCGGCTTTGCGCAAGATAAACCATACGCAAGGGCGCAAACCCCAAAGGAAGGAGAGCATCATCCTGCAACCATTATACTTCCTTCAAGATGAGAGACCGGAGCAGCCCTTGATGGCATGCTCCGGTCCTGTAACGGTACCCCTTACAGAGCACCAAACGATCTAGCTTCGATTATTCTTCATCGCCGGGGCGAGGGCCGCCAGCAATGGCTTCCCAGGCCACATTGTTCTTCTGATAGAAGAAAATGATCACAGCCAGGAGTAGCACACCAACTGCCAAACCAATCCAGCCGAGGCCAGTTCCGGTCAGGGTGACCAACAGATAGGTCAACGGGTTTGTGCCATCACAAATGCTGGAGATCCTGCTTGCGCCTTCGGGGAAGACGAAGTTGGCATCGATGGCAGCCGCAGTGTGCAGATCGCACATCGCGGTACCAATCATCAAACCAATCGCAATCACAAAAGTGCCGATGATCACGCCACGCACAATGTTACCGCGGGTAACCGGAGCAGCCATCGCCAAAACGAAAGGCAGCACAGCCAGGTCGGCAAACGGCAGAATGCGGTTGACGCCCAGGGCGCTCAAACCAATTGCCAGTGCGATGGTGATCGGGGTCAGGATCAGGCCCAAGGCAATCGCGGTGGGGTGACCGACCAAAACGGCAGAGTCGAGACCAATATAGAATTCGCGATCGCCGGAGCGTTTCTGCATGAATTCGCGGGCAGCTTCGGAAACCGGGATCAGGCCTTCCATCAAAATAGCAACCATGCGGGGGAAGAGCATCATCACTGCGGCCATTTCGATTGCCAGCACCAAAATTTTCTGGATTTGGGTAGTCAAATTGCCAACGCTGGCATCGCCTAACCAGGCAAAACAGCCAACCAAAGCACCCAGAATAGCACCCATCACCAGGGGTTCACCCATCACACCAAAGCGGCGGCGAATGGCTTCGGGATCGGCATCCACTTTATTCAGGCCGGGAATACGGTCAATCACCCAGTTGAGCGGGATAGCAATCGGAACATAGGCAGCGGTGAAACCATGCGGGATGGAAATGCCGGGCAAGTTGTACAGTTTCTGAATGGCAGGGGCAGTCCAGTCCGCCAGGAAGAGGACGATCGCTGCGTTCAAGGCAGCCACACCCAGGGACAGCGCCAGATTGCTGGTGGCAGCATATACCAGGCCGCCGGTGAAAGCGAAATGCCAGAAGTTCCAGATATCGACGTTCAAGGTCTTGGTGGCTCTAATCGCCAGCATGAAAATATTTACGGCGATCCCCACGGGGATGATCCAGGTACCCACTGTGCCGCCGAAAGCAATTGCGGCAGCAGCCGGCCAACCCACATCCACCACATCCAGCTGTACGCCAGTGCGGGCAACCATGGCCTGGGCAGCGGCGCCCAAGCTGCCGGTCAACAGATTAAGCACCAGGTTGATACCAATGAAAGCAGCACCAATCGTAAGAGAGGCCCGGAAGGCTTTACCTGGCTTGGCGCCCAAAATCAAAGCAATGATGAAAATCATCAAAGGCATCATCAATGTGGCACCCAGACTCTGCACCCAATCAAAAACAGCAGGGATGAAATTTAAAATCGTGTCCATTTCTTGTCTCCTTGTGATATGAAAAACTGAAAAAATTCGAGATTATTTACAGGCTTTATATTTCATCTATCGTATCCGCGCACCTCCTCCTTCCATTGTGGAAATCGATAATTGCTAATCCAGCAGCTCAGAATCGCTGCTCAAGCCCATGCCCATTTTGTTTCGCAGGGCAATCAATTTTTCAAGCGAGTCTTTCGGCAGGGGGACTTCACCGCCCAAAGAATTCACCAAAATCTGAATATAAGCCGTCTGTTCCAGCACTTCCATGCGGGAATAAGCTTTCCAGATATCCGCACCCAGGGTGATGGCCCCGTGATAAGGCAGCAGCACAGCATCGTGCGTTTTCACCAGATCCGAAACCGCATCGCTCAATTCCGTTGTGGTCGGGGTACCATACGAGGCAGTCGGGGTGGAGCCCACAAACAACAGCCCTTCATTTAAGACCTGGGGGCGCAGCGGGATGCCGGCCGTGGTCAATGCCACACAATGAGAAGGATGCGCATGTACCACGCTGTTCACATCCGGGCGCTGGGCATAGATTTCCAGGTGCATACTGGTTTCAGAAGTCGGTTTCAGGTTTCGATTCGCTTCAGTGGCTTCACCCGCCTTCTCCCCTTTGCCATTCACAAAGATGATATGGTCAGGGGTAAGGAACTGTTTAAAGGGAATCGACGGCGTCATCAAATACAGATCATCATCAAAACGCACCGAAACATTGCCCGCTGGCCCGCCAATATATTCACGGTCATACATCAACCTGCAAACCGTACAAATATCTTCCCGAATTTGTTTTTCTTTTACAGACATACTCATTTAAAAAGGACTCCTTACCCAAAAAAATTATTTGTCGCAAGCCTCTAAAGCCGCAATGATCTGGTCAATGGCTTCTTCTTTGCCAATCCCCGTCAGAAAAGCCAGGGTGCGGATGATCGGCACGCCAATGTCGCTGGAGAAAGAGGTGGTAGTCACCAGGACGTTAACCCCATTCAACCGACCCATAATTTCCGCAGTCTTGCACTGCCGGATGATCACATCAATCCCGCGTTCTTCCATGGCGCTTTCAATCGCTTTGGCTGCCATCGTGGAAGTGGCAATCCCTGTCCCGCATGCGACCAAAATCGTTTTTTGTTTTCCCATCTTCTTCTCCTTGACCCAACTTTAAAAATAATAACTGCACGGCATGAAACAAAAAAGGCTTCAACCTTTCAAGGAAGCAAACACTTCCTCAATGGATGAAGCCTGAACCAATCCTTCAATGGTTGCCGAATCTTGCAGCACAAGGGCAACCTCCTGCAGCATTTCCACCTGTACTTTCGGATGATCCAATGCCATCAAAATCACCAGATGGACTTCTACCCCGGCGTCAGGATCGACCATATTCTGAAAGATAACCGGATGTTTCAAGGTAGCAACCGCCAATGCAGAATGAAGGACATGCTCCGCATCTGTGTGGGGAATGGCAGCATTATAAGCTGCTCCTAAAGGCAAACCGGTCGGCAGCTCACTTTCCCGGGACAATGCGGCAGCAACGAAACTCTCTTTAACATACCCGGCAGCCAGTAATTTTTCGCCCAGCGTCCGGATCACTTCAGCAGAATCTTTTGCGTCCATGTTTAAACAAACCGCATCAGGAACAATCAATTCAAGTATTTTGTTAATCATCAATTCGTATCCTCAAGAATTCGTCATAATCGAATGACCGGCCCGGTCACTGCCCTGCCTGAAATGCCAAATAAATTATTATCAAACTGAAACAATGCACTGCCCTTCCCCCCGCCTCCCCCTATATGCAGCAGATTCAATTGTTCAGCCTGCGAATTTCGATGATATCTTTTGCTATCCCTGCATAAAAACTCATAAACGTGAGTATATACTCACGTTTATGAATTTAGCATATCCGCAAACCGATGTCAAGATTTTAAAGGAAATTCACTCACATCCACCTGACAGCATTCACGTATGTGAACTTTAAGGTTTGCGTTTTCGGCGGCTGTACTCCCTCTCCCGCAGGAGAAAACCTGCATACAAAAAGTCGAGGAAGCGCGGGCTTCCTCGACTTCTCCTTCAAATCTCAGTCAACCTAGATGAACAACGTCGCATTCGATTCATCCGATGAGGCAATAAAGGTCGCCACACCGGCAATCTCCACCCCGGCAATCAATTCTTCATGCTGAATACCCATCAAGTCCATCGACATCTGGCAGGCCAGCAGCCGCACCCCATTTTCCTGGGCCGACTGGATCAGCTCCGGCAGCGAGTCCACATTCTTTTTCTTCATGATCGCCTTAATCATGCCGGTTCCCATACCGGCCATGTGCATCTGTGACAGGGTCAGTTTCTGCGCCCCGCGCGGCATCATCAAACCAAACATGCGCTCCACCAGGTTCTTTTTCACTGGCACATAGGTATCCTGGCGCAGGATATTTAAGCCCCAGAAGGTAAAGAACATGGTTACCTTGTGCCCCATGGCTGCCGCCCCATTGGCGATGATGAAACCCGCCAGCGCTTTATCCAGGTCACCGGAGAAAATGACCATCGTCTTGTCCTGGGTCGCCGTGCCAACTGCCGGGGCTGCTTCTTTTTTCATGCCCTTCTGAATCTTGGCCGTGATGACGGCGCCATCCTGATCCACCGAAATAAGCCTGTTACCGGTGCGGTCGGCCCAGGCTTTCACATCACTGGTAAAGCCAAAATCGGTGGCCGTGACCGTGATCACATCGCCTTCTTTGACTTCCTTGACCTTGTTGTAGAGTTTAAGAATCGGCCCCGGGCATTGCAGGCCGCAGGCATCAATCGCAAATTCGTCACCCGAAACATATTGCAGCGGGGGAATCTCCTGGATCTCTTCCCGGCTGGAAATCGACACATTCTCAAAGATATCGAAATTCGACTGGCGGCCAACGGCGTGGGAATAGGTCTTGTATCCCCCGCTCAGGTTGACTGCCTGATAGCCATGCTGTTTGAGAATGCACGCCGCAAAATAGGAACGCTGCCCGGTCTGGCAGTAGACAACCACCCGCCGATTCTTGGGAATGTCATTGATCCGCTTCCGAATCTGTTCCAGGGAGATATTTTTCGCCCCGTCGAGCATGCCTAACATCAATTCTTCCGGGGTGCGCACATCCAGAATGAAATCCTTCTCCCGGTCCAGGCTGCCGATCTCGTCCCAGGTGATTGACGCCACATCACCGCGCAGCATATTGGCCGCCACGAAGCCGATGATGTTCACCGGATCGCGGGAGGAACCAAATGGGGGCGCATAGGCCAGCTCCAGCTCTTCCAGATCAAAGACGGTCATCTCCCCATGAATTGCCGTGGCAATCACATCCACGCGCTTGTCCACCCCCTCAATCCCCACTACCTGCGCCCCGAGCACCTTGCCATCCAGGGCAAACAACAGTTTGAAAGCCATCGGGGAAGCGCCGGGATAATAGCCGGCATGGTTGGCAGCGTGGATGATCGCCGACTTGTAAGCGATGCCTTCCTCTTCCAGTTGCCGACCGTTCAACCCGGTGGTTGCCACGGTCAGTTCAAACACCTTGACGATAGAAGTACCCTGCACCCCTCTGAATCCCACGTCACGCCCGGTGATGTGATCCGCCACAATCCGTCCCTGTTTGCTGGCCGGGCCCGCCAGGGGCAGTGCGGTCGCTTTGCCAGTCTGGCGCTGGGTAACTTCCGCCGCATCACCAATCGCGTAAATATCAGGATCAGAAGTCTGCATGGCCGCATTGGTCACAATCGTTCCGCGCTGGCCCAGTTCTAATCCGGCGTCTCTTGCCAGCTGATTCTCCGGACGCACGCCAATCGAAAGGATCACCATCTCGGCATCTACCTTGCGGTCGCTTTGCAAAGTCACCTGCAGCCATCCCTCATTCCTCTCCCCAATCGACTTCAGCCCATCACCCAGTGCCAGGCGCACCTGCTTGAACTGCAAGTGCTGATGCACCATCGCCGCCATTTCATAATCCAGCGGGGCCATCACCTGATTCATCATCTCGATTACCGTCACCTGGATGCCCAGATGGTGCAGGTTTTCGGCAAGCTCCAACCCGATGAAACCGCCGCCCACCACCACGGCACGTGCCGGCTTCTTTTCGTTGATGAAGCCCTTGATCCTGTCCATATCGGGGATATTGCGCAGCGAGAATACACCCGGCAGGTCGCAGCCCGCCACCGGCGGCACGACAGGCGATGCGCCAGGCGAAAGCACCAGCTTGTCATACGCCTCGGTGTATGCTTCCCCGCTGACCACATTTTTCACCGTCACGGTTTTCTCTGCCCGATTGATCTTCACCACTTCATTGTTCACCCGTGTATCCACATTGAACATGGCATGAAATTCATCCGGTGTGACCACCAGCAGCTTGTCGCGATCCGAAATCACATCGCCAATATAGTAAGGCAGCCCGCAATTTGCAAAGGAAATATAGGCACCGCGTTCCAGCAGCACAATTTCCGCATTTTCATCCATTCTCCGCACACGGGCCGCTGTCGAAGCGCCGCCAGCCACACCACCAACAATCACTACCTTCATCAATACTCTCCTTGGGGATTAAGCAACCTACTCAAATAAATTTAAAGATTGCGCCAGGTCAGCCTGCGCCTCCCATTGGGAAGCGAGAATCCCGCGCATCAAATCCAAAGCCGCAATAATGCGCTCATCTGCCAGTGAATAATGGATCGAAGTACCCTGACGTTCTGTAAGCACCAGACCGCGCTCCCGCAGCACCCGCAAATGCCGCGAAACGGTGGACTGGGGAAGATCCAGTGCTTCACAAATCTCATTCACACAATGCCCCTGCTCTGCCAGCAGATATAGAATCAAAATCCGCTTCGGGTCTCCCAAAGCAGAACAAATGCGCTCGTGTATCACATTAATCTCTTGTTCCAGTTTTTGTTTATCCATTCTCTTTCCTTTGCATATATCCGCACAACCGAATATATGCATATAATACCACTGCCTGTGAAATTTGTCACGAATATGTTCGTAATTGAGGAAATGATTGGGATTCGGATAAATCAATTAAGAAACCCTGCAACAAAACAGCTCCCCATCCCGTGATGGGGAGCGATCAACCTCTGGTACCGCCCTTCATTAGCAAGAGTTACTGTCCGTTGGCAGAAAATACTGGGAAAATCCCCCTGTGCTACTTCCCCTTTCGTAAATAAATAAACCAGTACATCAAACCCACCAGGCCGGCTCCGCCAATCATATTTCCGACCGTTACCGGCAATAAATTATTGAACAAGAAAGATTGCCAGGTCAGACTGCTTACATCCACCTGATGCGCCATTACAAAAGCCGGATCAAAAGCCTTAATCAACAATCCGAACGGAATGAAATACATATTTGCAACAGAATGTTCAAAACCTGCCGCAACAAATGCGGTGATCGGAAACAGAATGGCCAGGATTTTATCAGTGGTAGAACCGGCACTAAAGGTCAGCCAAACGGCTAAACAAACCAACATATTGCACAACACCCCTAGCGTTAAAGCATGAACAAACGTCAGGTTGCATTTACTCACTGCGAATTGGAGTGCTACTTTCCCTACTGCGCCACTTCCAGCAGTATATTGGCCGCTTAAAAAGACCAAACCAGCAAGCAACACCGACCCAATCAAATTGCCGAGGAAAGCAATACCCCAATTGCGCATCAAAGCTGCTGTCGTAATTTTTCGATCTGCCCAGGCAAGAACAATTAAATTATTACCTGTGAATAGTTCAGCACCAGCGATAACAACCAGAATCAGGCCCAAACAAAAAGCCAATCCCATTAACAATCGCGCCACACCATACGGAAGGGTTGAAGCGCCGGCATAAACAGTGGTCGCAAACATGGCCCCCAACCCAATAAAAACTCCTGCAAGGATAGAAAGTGCTAACAAAGGGGAGAAAGCGAGCGTAGATTTTCCCACACCAATCGTTTCAGCCTTCTCAGCCATTTCTCGGGGGTTTAATCCATCGATATGGATTTCTCCAGTCATATTTTGCTCCTTAGATCTTGTATTTTCTACCGCACATTCCTCAAGAACCAAATAAACGCGCCAGGGCCATTTGCTGTAAACGTTCCATATCTCCCACCGTCTCCAGACCTGCGAACTCACCCACACCTTCAAATTCGACCTCGCCCGTTCCCAAATTCACCAGCCGCACCGCGGCCACTGCACTCAGGGTTTCAGCGATCCGCCGCCCCATGCCCTGCGGTGTCGGAGCAAGCAGCAAACCGCCCTCTGAACGGGTCGCGTTGATCTCCAGACGGTGGGTGTGGTTGCGCATCACCCAGCGCACATGCTGATCGCCAACCTTCAGTTCCAGGATACGGCTGCGGGTATAGGTAGCAAAGCGGTGCAGATGACCATCCCGCCAGAGGCCGACAATAAAACCAGCAAAAGACCCACCCATCCACGGAATGATAGCAACCGACGCCGTCAGGCAAGTCCGGCGCTGCTGAAAATGATTGGTCTGCATCCACACCCAGGCCTGCGGAAACGCATGCCCCCAATCCTTTTCGATATATCCACGTCCCCCAGAAAAATCATGCGCCTCACCATCCACTTCAACGCTGCCCTGCACCGCATGGTCAAAACCCAGCACACCATGATAACACTCCATCCGCGGCATCCAGGCAAACCAGCCCATCACGCCGGGCGAAAGCAGCCGGACCGGCCAGGAAATGGGGGCGTCAAAATAAAGGTCCCCCCTTACAGTCTGAAGGGGTGTATCAATGTCCAGTTCAATATGATCCAGCCGGAAACGATTATTTCCAACACAGACCTCAAATTCATCCGGCGCAGCCTGAAATGCAGCTGCTGGATAACGATGATAGGCTGCCTGTCCGGTAACGCCATCCAGCACCTGAACGAAAGCGTGGCTGTCTTCATCAGATCTTCCAATAAAAATACCGGGGATGAAAGCATAACGATGCTGGCCTGTTGTATCAACCACCTTGAAATACCACCCTTCAAATAAAGGCGGGCGCAGTACATCGCCATGAAACAGTTCCGGGCGAAGGATTTTTGAGACGAAAAGAAATTTCGATTTTTTCATCGATAATAAGTACAACCTTATCGCCAATGCATATTATTTAAACCATGCGCATATTTAATCGCATTTATCATGCAAAAACCACACAAATTCTTCCAGTGTGATCCCGCCAAAATAATCATTCACATCTATGCCAGCCAACGCTGCGGCCAGCGCTTCGGTATCATAGCGCACGCCTGTTAAAGCTGCTTCCATATCCGCCATATCGCCATTTCCCAGAAAGTCACCATAGAATTTGACGCCTTCAATCCGTCCCTGTTGCACATCAATGCGTGCATCGATCTCGCCAAACGGGAACCGCTGTGTACGCTGCACATTGAATCCCGGCGAGCGGCCATAATTCCATTCCCAGCGGTCATAACGTTCCTCAACCAGTTGATGCACCCCTGCCCAATCTGTTTCGGTGAGGTGATACTGGGGGATGGAAGCCGCCCCCGCAAAGATGCCCTCTAACAGCCGCTGGCGGAACGCTTCCGTGGTCATTTGTTCCGTCATAAACTCGGAGATATTCGCAACCCGGCTGCGCACCGACTTGATCCCCTTGGAAATGATCTTGCTCATCTTCACATTCAGCGCCGCAGATACATTGTCCAGTTGGGCATTGAACAACAGCGTCCCGTGGCTGAACATGCGCTTGCTGGTGCTGTACTGTGCGGTACCCGAAATTTTGCGCCCCTCCACAAGAATGTCGTTACGCCCGCTCAATTCTGCTGGCACACCCAGTTCATGCAGCACCTCAATCACCGGCCTGGTAAACTTGCGGAAATTACGAAAATTACCGGGCGCATATTCTGTGATGAAACTGAAATTTAAATTTCCCAGATCATGATATACCGTCCCGCCTCCCGACATGCGCCGCACAACATGGATCCCGTGCTCGCACACATATTCATAGTTAATCTCTTCCAGCGTATTCTGGTTGCGCCCAATAATAATCGACGGTTCATTAATATAAAAAAGCAATATATCTTCTTCGGTATCCAGATGGCGCAGTAAATATTCTTCCAGCGCCAGATTCACCCGCGGGTCCGTCACCTGTTCATTGTCTACAAAGATCATCTTATTTACCTTTTGCGATTAATATATACGAGAAAAAACACAACACCCTTGAGTGGGTTCGGTTCAAAATGGATCAAGTCTGCCCAAAAACCCGCTCCTCGGATCCCGGCTTGTCATCACTACGCATACGATTTTACCAAATATCCCCCCTGTTTTGCGATGAAACTGCAAAACAGGGGGGATAAGAGGGGTTGAGAGGAGCAGGCACAAAAACAGCTGAAAACTTACCTATCCCCGAATTGCCTCCCCCGCCGCACTCAATTTTCCAATTAATTCATCACTCAGCGGATGATGCAGTACCTGCGCCACCACCGTCGCCCAGCCATAGATGAAATACACCCAGCCGTCTTCCACCTGCAAATTGCGTTCCCCTTCCTGCCTCAATGCCTGATGCATGAAATCCAGCTCACCGCGGTAATTAAACTCCCAGGCAATCCCCTTCACCGGAAAAAGCCCGGCATCCGTGATCGGCGAGCCGGGGATATCCTTGCCCATACCGGTAGCATTGATCACAATGCTGTGCGCCGGCAGCACCCCCATGATCTCATTATTCCGCAGCGGATCATTGTTAACCACATACACCATCTCGATATCCGTCCCCTGACGTTCCACCATCTGACGCATATGATCAATGCGGGGTTGGCTGCGGTTAACCACCGTGATCCGTTTTGGCCGGTCAGCGGGATCTTCCTGGCGCATCAAGTGCAGTACTGTCGCCAAAGAAGAACCGCCCGCCCCCAACAGGAGCACTTCGCCGCCCGTACGGCCAAAATAGCCAGGGTCGATGATCGCATTCAAACTTTGCCCGGCCGTGATCGGGTCAAACGCATGCCCTTCCAGCCGTCCATCCGTCTTTGACATGCACGAAATCTCTGCGGTGATCTTTGCCAGGTCATTGAACCCGTCAAACATTTCCCGTGCCGCGGCATACAGGTCCATCTTGTGTGTGGTGATCAACCCGCCAATCGAGTTGGGATCATATTTGATCTGCGCCACGATCTGCCGGTACACATCCGGGTCATCATGGATCTTGCAATCCACACCTTCCAGTTTCACCTCGGGACGGCCAAAAATCTCCATCCACAGCGGGAAGAGTTGATTGATCGATGATTTGCCCGTCGTTACCCCCACAAAATAAAACGTGGGCTGCGCTTTCCTGATGATCTCGTATTGTTTTGTCATTTCACCGCCCTACTCCCGGGCTTTGCGCACCGCATCCATGTACAATCGGGCGCGTTCGCTGATCATCTCAAATTGTCCGGCCTCGGCAAATGGCCGGGGGCATAATGCCCCGCCAGCCCCCACTGCCACCGCGCCAGCCGCAAACCAGTCAGCAATATTCTCAACCTGAACACCGCCCGTCGGCATTAAAGGGATATCAGGCAGCGGATCACGGAGGGCTTTTAAATACGCCGGGCCGCCCAGCGAACCCGGGAAGAGCTTAACCACATCCGAACCCAGTTTGTAGGCATGCACCACTTCGGACGGTGTCACCGCCCCCATCATCGTTGCCAGGCCGGTGGCCGTCATCGCCGCCGCCAGCTCATCATCCGTGTGCGGGCTGACCAGGAAACTGGCGCCGGCATCCACCGCCTGCTGGGCATGTTCCACCTTTGTCAGCGTGCCCATCCCCAGCACGATCTGGTCGCCATATTTCCGATGCAGTTCCTTGACAACAGCCGGAGCATTCGGCGTTGAGAAAGTCACCTCGATGCCCAGCACGCCGCCCGCGATCAAGGCCTCGACCATCTTCACCGTTAACGCTTCCGAAGGCCCGCGCAGCACCGCCAGCAGCCCCAGCTCTTTAATTCGCGATACGGTAGTTTCTTTATTCATTTCATACGCTCCACATAACTATTCATTATTCAAACAACCCGGTACCGGGGTTCCTCACCCCGCAGCACAGCCACACAATCATGCAACGCAGCCCAGCCCATGGCGTTCGTCGCGCCATCGGTATGCGCGCCCATGTGCGGCGTAACGATCACCCGCTCATGCCGCAAGAGGGGATGGTCTGCTGCCGGAGGCTGTTCAATGAAAGCATCCAGCGCAGCACCCGCGATCTTACCGCTTTCCAGTCCTGCCAGCAGCGCAGCTTCATCCACGATTTCCCCGCGGGCCGTATTGACCAGATAAGCGCCCTCTTTCATCTTTTCGATAAAGTCCGCATTGACCATGCCGCAGGTTTCCGGCAGGGCGGGCAAATGCAGGCTGACGAAGTCTGAGCGGCCAAGCACCTCATCCCGCTCACACAGTTCCACCTGAAGCTGCACCGCCGCTTCTGCGCTGGCATAGGGATCATAGGCCAGCACGGTGCAGCCAAATCCCATCAGCCGCCGGGCCAGCTGCTGGCCGATAGCGCCAAATCCGAGAATGCCGACTGTTTTTCCCTCCAGAGAAACCCCGCGCAGACGCGGCCAATTACCCTGCCTGGTCATGGCGATGGCCGTATTGATATTGCGCGCCAGGGTCAGCATCAACCCCAGAGCCAGTTCGGCCACTGAGCCGGCATTGGCCCCTGGTGTATTCGTCACCGCAATCCCCAGCCTGCGCGCCGCATCCAGGTCAACCGCATCCACTCCTACGCCATAACGCGCCACCACCTGCAACTGTTTTGCGGCCTGCAATGCGGCCCGGTCGATCTGGTCCAGCCCGGCGATGTACCCATCCACGTCCGGCAGCAGCTTCATCAGATCCTCCGAAGATAATGGCTTGCCCCTTGTGTTATACACCACCGCCCCTACCGTGGCCGCAAGCTGCTTTTTCAATTCAGGGTCCTGGCTGCCAAACGAAGTCGGCGTGACCAGCACCCTGCAATCCTTCAACGGTTTCTTCATTTCGCCCCCCGTTTTTCCGGCGCCACCCAGCGCGGATTATCAACAATCTTCACGCCCCCATCCACTTTCAGCACCAGCTTACGAAAGCCCTGAAACTCGATGGTTCCATAATCATGCCCGGCATCTCCGGGGTAGACAAACAGCAGAACAAGGTCTTCGTCCGCACTGGTGTTGACCGAACGGTGCGCCCAGCGCGGCGGCACATACAATACCGAGCCAGGGGTGAACGGCTGCACGTCCCAATCGCCTTCGGGCGTTTCCATCACCATCACTCCCTCACCTTTCAGGCAGTAATATACCTCTGCGGTCTCCAGCAAGGAATGAAAATGACCTTTCGTCATAAAATACTCATCCCCCACCAGACCGGGGTGAATCACGGAGACACCATGCAGCAATTCCCCCGCCGTCTCAGGCCGCTTGAATTCGTAAACCTCATATAACAGCAAATCGTCTTCTGCCAGGATGTCATCCAACGCTGCCATATCTGCAAACTGTCCCTTCATCGAAGATAATCGCCGTTCATAATGATGATCCCAGCGGTTCGGCAATCCGGTCACTGCAGAAAGGTGAAAAGTATACGGTTTATCTGTCACAAAAAATCTCCCTCCACAACTTGTAATTACAGGTTAGCAGCTTCATTTTATGACAGACACTTAGAAAAGTCAAGCACTCAAACTATCAAAAGATTCTTCATATTGCCCTTTGGCACCGGCGGGCTCATCATTCGCAAGGACCTGCTTCCCAAGGATGACGAAACCAGCGCATCGCCGATCTGACCATCGAGATATTCCCGCACATCACAACCAAAGTCGTCCCTGGCTTTGTACACATCAGTCTCAGCCTGGATATCTTTTATTCACTGAAAGAGGCGCAGGTGTGTCACTGATCACCCTATAATGTACCAATGATATTCACCCAAGATGTACCAGGAATATTCACCAACAATGTACCAGGCGTATTCACCAACGATGTACCACTTTCCGACAATGGGAAAAGAGAGTAAC
>Ga0334890_1003144_pt1 | contig 17315 bp, 16 predicted proteins | sample GraSluR1_MG_3_FD_207220 | JGI IMG/M metagenome (GOLD analysis project Ga0334890, IMG submission 207220) | Sludge microbial communities from methane-producing bioreactor in Wageningen University, Netherlands - Granular Sludge_31_08-R1 | ecosystem: Engineered > Bioreactor > Anaerobic >... | reverse complement strand
CGCCGTCCGCAGACCAACGGCTTCGTCGAGCGCTTCCACCGCACGGTGCTGGACGAATTCTTTCGCTCAGCCTTTCGTACGACCTTCTACGAGACGGTGGAGGCCTTACAGCGCGACCTGGACGCCTAGCTGGTGCACTACAATACCGAGCGTCCGCATCACGGCTATCGCAATCTGGGCAAGCGCCCCATCGAGACCGTCAATGCCTACCTGGAAACTGTTCGCCAAGAAGCCTAGTAGTACAGGCGCCCATACACAGGATCTCGCCAGACATCTGGAAGTGGTTCATCGCAGCCCTTCCCGGAACTCCTTGACGACGCTCATGAACTCGCGCGCAGTGGCTTCGTCTACGGCTTGCTTCCATGCGTGATTTCGTTTGAAGTAGCTTCCGACTATTGCGCCATCTGCATATTGGAGCAGTTGCGGCGCGTTGTCCTTCGTCATCCCACTGCCGATCAGTACCGGGATAGTCACTTGCTCCGCCAGCGCGCGGACCTTATCTGGGGTAGGCGCTTGACCCGTCTCAAACCCCGTTACAATCAGTCCTTCAGCCCCCTCGGTCTCGGCGTCGTGCGCCTGCTCAATGAGAGTACGATCAGAGATGATGAAATGGCTGCCATGTTTGACATTGACATCGCAGAAGAACTTGACCGACTCGGCTTTGAGGGACGCTCGATGCCGCGCCAGCAGCCCTGCAATTCCTTCGGTTAGCCCGGCGTGCGACACGTACGCATTGACCCATTCAAAGACCCGAATCCACCGCGCCCCTGCCGCTACAGCAGCCGAAAGCGCCTGAATGCCTGCGTTCAGGTGGCAGTTGACACCGACTGGAACACTCACTGCATTCCTGACCTTCCAAGTGGCCACGGCCAGAGCAGCTGTCGTTTCGTGTCCAACCTGCGCTCCCTTGAGGTAGGGATAGTCCCATATATTCTCAATCTGCAGGCCATCCACCCCTGCAGCTTCTAGTCGGAGAGCCTCTTCCACGGCGATCCCAATTACATCGTCCATGGTCATTTGCCGGGGATCGTAGAGAGGAGCGCCGGGCAGCGGACGCAAATGCACCATCCCGATAATTGGCTTGGGGACCTGGAAGATCTCATCCAAGATCCATTTTTTCTCCATATCTCGGCACCCTTCAAAAGAAAGGCTGTACACCTGGTCGCACGACCAGGTGTACGGTCAAGATTAGAAGTCCACGCCGGAGATCAATATGATATTGGCATATGGGGTGAACTCGCCGCACTTCACGAAGCCCTTGACCTCCTTGCCTTCAAGGCCGCCATTCAGAGCCAGATGCTTGAACTGGGGATGGGGAATGTTCTCTTCCACAATGACATTGCCCTTGTTCTTCACGGGCGCAAGGATGTCTTTGAACTGCTGATAGGTCTGGGGGCTTACTGTCTTGGTCTCATCGGCGATGATCACTTTTTCGATCTCAAGCTCCTCGAGCACGACCTTGAGAACGTCCGCCACCTGAGGCAAGCCACGACCGATCGACAGGTCAATGCACTGCGTATATCCGTGCCGGGGAAAGGGAAAACCTCGATCGGCGATGACCAACATGTCGCCGTGCCCCATACGAGCGATCAACTGGGCCAGATCATTGTGCAGAACACCGTGGGTTTTCATGCTGGGAATCCTTTCGCTTAGAAGAATTGCCTCTCATACCTATGTGCGAGCAATGCACGACAAACCAACATTCACGCTACGCGAACAGGGTTTGGTGGATATTGTCTCCATCAATCCCCCCTCGTCCGAACACGGACACAAGCGGCCCGGCACGCTAGCGCGTCCGGACAATGTACCAACTGAACTCACTCTCGCGGTAAAGCAAGATGGCATACCAGACAGGGGTGTTGTCCTTCAGATAGTGCACCTGAGCCAGCTTAATCAGCAGTGTGCCCTCAGGTACCTTGAGTTTCGGAGCCAGGAAGCCATCAACTTGTGCTGGCAGAAGGCGTGCCACGGCGTGGCTGATGTAAACCCCCAACCTCTTCTCTACAAACGAGAACAGGGACTCCCCGATCGCGTTGACTGGGGTTGTGGGAGGAAAATGCCGGGCCAGAAAGTAATTGGAGTCCCAGAAGATAGGTTCTCCGTCAATGGTGCGTACCCGGTTGATCACCGTTACCGGCTCGCCCGGGGTGGTACCTAGCCGGGCGGCAATTTCGTTGTCGGCGGGTTGGGTAAAAACCTCGGTCTCGGCAGTACCAGGCTCGTGACCCCTTGAACGGATCACCTCCGACATCGAGATCAGTTTCTCAATGCCTGCTTCGATGTGGAGTGGGTGGCGATCTATCACGAATGTTCCGACGCCACGCTTGCGCTCAATATAGCCTTCAAGCTCCAGGCGTTGCAAAGCCGCGCGCAGCGAAACGCGGCTGACGTTAAGGCTCTTAGCCAGGTCGCTTTCAGCGGGCAGTTTGAACCCTGGTGGATAGTGGCCTTCGAGTAACCGCTCCCTCAAGTGGCTGTAGACCTGGTCTGAGAGCAGCTCCAATCCCTTCAACGGGGCGACGTCGAACTTGTCTGCCATATGGGCTTCTTCCCGATAATCACTCAAACCCACAAGTAGTAGTATGGTATGAGGTATGAAGTCATACTACAAGTATATGTGCTTTTCGTAGGAAGTCAAGCAATCGGGGCTTGCTGTGCTCATGAACTGATTTAAGCCCACGAACGCTCTTGAGAGGTCCGGCGGGCGCCGGCCGTGACTCGGCCTTGTTGATGACGAACGCGTGGGACTCGAGGTTCAGGTCCCGAATGTTCCGCTATGCTTCACTACAGGGACCTGCTCCCATGTCGGGCCAGTTTCCTTGCGCTTGTGGATCCGCAGGCTGTTGTCGGGCGCTCCGAGGCCCAGCGATGGTGCTACTCCGGGCACGGGGGAATGGACGGGGTGCCTCGCTCTGTGCCTCCTTGCGTTTCTCGCCGGGGTGTAGTAGCACTATGAACACAACCTGAAGTTGCTTCACCCTGGACAGGTGCCCCGTGCCCACTGAAAACGAGGCCCGAACCCGCGCCGAGTTCGCCGACCTGTGGCAGGGGGTCATGGGCAGCGCGTGGGACGAGTCGTGCGGCGCGACCGACCCGGCGGAGCGCCAGCGTCTGCGCGACGAGATTGACGCGATCGTGGCTCACCTCTACGGCCTGAGCCGCGCCGACTTCGATCACATCCTGGGCACATTCCCGCTCGTCTTCCCCAACACGGATGACGGCTGGCAGAAGCGTCAGGCGCTGCTGGACGTGTATAATGCGTGGGCCGCTGAGTTTGGGAGGTAACGATCCGGCGAACCGGAGGCTGACGCCGGGCCCTGAGAGGGCCGGACTCGCTCAACAAAGACGGATTCTCGAGTCGGGGTGGCTGATCTTGCCCCCAGGAGTAACTCGCGATGCATTGCGTATCCGATTGCATGAGAACTCAGGTGTTCACGGTGAACGTCGGCGCGACCCTGGTCGAGGCGATGCGCATCATAAGGGGCCATATGGTGGGCATCGTCCCTGTCATAGACCGAGAGCGCCATGTAGCTGGTGTGCTCGTGCTGGACGACCTGCTGACTGAGTTTATGCCGAAGTTTGTGCAGGTCCTGCGTAAGACCGATTTCGTCCAGGACTACAGCAAATTCGAAATGGGACCGCCGACGGCTGACTTGCTGGACAAGCCGCTCAGCGAGCTCATGCGCCCGCCTTACTATCTGAGCGAGACCAGCAGCCTGATGGAGGCCATGGTCTTCATGCACAATCATCAGGTGGTAGATGTGCCGGTGATTGATGCTGACAAGCGGCTGGTGGGCATCGTGTCGCGCGTGCGCGTGGGAAGTCTTTTCCTGATGGACTGGCTCAACAAGAAAAGCGAATGGTCTGAATGACCGAGATAGTGGCCACAGCGATATTCCTTATCACCTTGCTGCTGATCTTTGCCCAGAAGTGGCATCGCATGGTGGTCAGCAGCATCGGGGCAGCGGCCATGGTGGCTGCCGGGCTGCTGCTGGGCTTCTACGACGAAGAACTCGCCATCGAGGCGGTCGAGTTTGAGACACTGGCCCTGCTGCTGGGCATGATGATCTTGGTAGCCCTGCTGCAAACAACCGGCTTCTTCGAGTCTGTGGCGATCCTGGTCGCGCAGCGCAGCAGAGGGGGCCCGATGCGCCTGCTGTTCATGCTGGGTCTGACCACCTCTTTCCTGTCAATGGCGCTGGACAATGTGACCACCGTCGTGTTGATGTCCCCGATGACGGTGCTGATTGCTGAGTTCCTGGATATTTCGCCTGTGCCCCTGCTTATCTCGCAGGCCATTTTCTCCAACACCGGCGGCATGGCTACCCTGGTGGGTGATCCACCAAACATCTTGCTAGGTACTGCCGCCGGGCTGAGCTTCAACGACTTTCTGACCCACCTGGGGCCGGTTGTGCTGGTGGTGTGGGGTGTCACGTTCTTCGTTCTGCGCTATCGCCTGCGCGATCAACTGCGTACGGCGAACCCTGAAACGCATTGGGACAGGGCCATCTACGGGCTGAATGCACGCGCGGCACTGACCGATCCGCGGAGTGCGCGGCGTGTGCTGCTGGTGCTCGGTGGTGTGGTTGTGCTGTTCATCCTCGAACGCCCGCTACACATCAGCCCTGCGTTCGCTGCCCTCACTGGGGCAGGCGTCGCGCTCGGCTGGACGCAGATGGGAGTCCCAGGGATTCTGAAGGATGTGGAATGGGATGTGCTGCTATTCTTCGTCGGGCTATTCGTCATGGTTGGCGGGCTAGAAGCGGCGGGTGTGTTGGAGCAAATCGCCCAAAGTCTGTTGACACTTCAGGATATTTCACCGGTGCTGCTGGGTTTGATCATCATGTGGACAATGGTGATCCTGTCAGCGCTGATTGACAACATCCCTGTGACGATTGCCGTCATCCCGATCGTGCTCGAACTCAGCACCCTCGGTGTGGACATCCAACCGATCTGGTGGGCCATTGCGCTTGGCGCTGGGCTGGGAGGCAACGCAACCCCCATTGGCTCCAGCGCGAACGTCGTGGTCATCGCCGTCAGCGAGCGCACCGATCGGCCCATTACCGACCGGGAATGGCTTTCTGTCGGCATTCCGGCAGTGCTGGTGGCGAGTCTGGTGGCGAGTGCGCTCTACGCGATTCTGCATGGCTTTCTGGCCGCAGGGTGATCTTCCGCCCTTGATCCTGCCCAGCGCCAGCGTCTGCGCGACGAGATTGACGCGCTTGTGGCCCACCTCTACGGCCTGAGCTGCGCCGACTTCGAGATCACATCCTGGGCACGTTCCCGCTGGTGTTCCCGGACACGGGCGAGGGTCGGCGCAAGCGCGAGTCGCTGCTGGGCGTGTACGATGCATGGGCGGAGCGGCTGCGGGGCTGGTCGCGCGCATGATCTCGCCGCTGGGCGATAGCCTGGCTGCGGGGATAGTGAGGGAAGTGACAAAAAAGGGTGGGGGCACCTCACCGGTGCCCCCGTCGTGCTAATCGAAGAACATCGGGCGCGTGTCGCACTCGGCGGCGGGGAGGATCGGACGGGGCCATGTGTTCTTCCCCTTTTCTCCCGCGTTCTGAAACATTTCGTCGCTATCTTTTTCACTCTTTCTACAGTTGAGCCTTGAATTTCGTACCAGCGCGTGCATCAGATTATCTACCGGCGGCGCAAGTAGCTCGACCTTTGGCTTAGAACCGTTCCGGGTGTCGCGAGGGCACACTCGCGCCTGCCAGGATTGAGGGCGCGGTCGAGCGATGGGCATCGCACTCCTCAGTTCTGTACACCAACCCTCGGCGGCGCTAACCCAAGTCCTTTGCGACGAACTGCTCGTTCTCGACGATCAGCTCGCCATCCAGGTAGAGACTCGTGTTGCGGCAGCAGATGTCGAAGTGGGCTTCAGACACGTTCTTTCCACCCAACCCGCAGTAAGGGGCGGGGGCATCGAAGATGTTGCGGCCAATCGCCACCAGAATCGTGCCGTACTTCGACTCCGAGTCCATGCCCACATGACCCCAGTCCGCGCGCTCGTCAATGCCCCAGCCCGCGTGCGAGAAGCGGAACGCTCCCTCGTCACCAGCCCGCTCCAGATGCGATTGGAGCAGGTAGGCGTCCGGGCCGCCCTCGATCTTGATGATCTTCCCCTTCTCGATGGTCAGCACAACGCGGCTCTGCGCGTGACGCCACATCCCCAGCAGGACATCGCCTGGCTCGATCACGTAGCGCCCCTCGGCGCTGTCTTCCAGGGGCGCGCACGTCACCAGACCGGACGGCCAGTGATCCCAGCGTCCCGGCTCGTCGGCGATGCCACACTGGTACATGGCCTTGCGCCCATCCTTGCGCAGCACGTAGTCTGACCCGGCGGCGGAGACGATATGGATCTCTTTGGCCTCCTGGAGACGCTGCGCCCCCGCCAGCCCTCTGCGGCGCACCTGTTCATTGGGCAACATGCGCTTGAGCACTTCCAGCGGCTCCTGCACCATCAGCACGCGCGCGCCCGCCTTCAGAGCGGCGTTGTGCGTATCGGTGTACATCCACGATCCGATGCCGCGCGGCAGCATACTCATGCCCAGGATCAGATCGGCGTGCTGCCAGGCGGCGCGCACAAGGGCATCGTCAAAGCGCTGATCGCTTTGCGAGACCAGGATGTAAGCATTCGCCCCCAGGCTGGACGCAGCCGCGAACGCGGCGGGCGGATAGGCGGGGTGCAGAAAACGCGGATCGGTGAAGATGAGCACGTTCTCGCCCGGCTGCACCTTGCACAGGCGCAGTTCGTGCATGAACATGCCAACGAGGTCGGCACTGCCAAGTTCAGAAAACATGGGATTCCCTCCAGATAAGCAGTCTATAGGAGTATCACGCGGTTGCTTGTTGTGATTCGGTTGGCAGCCCTTCCTTCACAGAGCCGCTCTCCGCAGGCCAGCCGCTCTGGGCCAGCTCCTCGGCGCGCCAGCAGCGCGCCCAATGATCCGGCGCGACAGCGCGCAGGGCCTGCGGCTCGCGGGCGCAGCGATCCGTCGCGTGGCGGCAGCGTCCGTACAGCCTACAGCCCGCAAAGTCGGGCGCTCTGTGAGTCACTTCTCCGGCCAGCATCCCGGCACGCCGCATCTCGCCGCGCTCGGCCTGCCCGATCAGCGTAGCCGCCAGCAAAGCTCTGGTGTAGGGATGGCGCGGGGACTCGAATACGGCGCGTTTGGTGCCGGTCTCGACGACCTGGCCCAGGTACATGACGTAAACGCGGTCGGCGATGTAGCGAATGACGCGCAGATCGTGCGAGACGAAGATCAAGCTCAGGCTGCTCTGCCGCTGCAGGCTCAGCAGCAGGTTGATGATCTGCCCCCGGACAGACATGTCCAGGGCGGCGGTTGGCTCGTCCAGGAAGATGAAGTCTGGCTCTGGAGCCAGCGCGCGCGCCAGCGCTACGCGTTGCAACTGCCCGCCGCTCATCTCGTAGGGGTAGAGCGCCACAAAGCGCTCGTCAAGCTGCATCTGATCCAGCAGAGCCAGCGCCCGCTGCTCTTTCTGCTTGAGGGTCAGGTGCCCGGCAAGGCGCATGGCGTCCACCAGAGTCTGGCCGATGGTCATAGTCGGGTTGAACGACGTGGCCGGGTCCTGAAAGACCATCTGTATCTTGGCGCGCAGAGGACGAAACTCCCGCTCGCTCAATCCCTGAATCTCCTGGCCTTCAAAGAGGACTTTGCCACCGTCCAGATCGAGCAGCCGCAGGATCGCCCGTCCCAGCGTGGACTTGCCCGAACCGCTCTCGCCGACCAGCCCAACCGTCTCGCCGCGCCTGACGGTCAGCGAGACATCATCCACAGCGGTCATGCTGACGCGCTTCAGGCTGCGCCGGCGCACCGTGAAGACCTTGACCGCGTTCTGAACAACCAACACGTCATCTGCATTCATGACAGCCAGCCCAGGTGGACTACGAAAAATGACATGCGCTGTGATGCCCTGGCTCGACTTGGCGGACGGTGGGGGCCTCCCGCCAACAAATATCCTGCGCGCGCGGGCAGCGCCTCGCGAAGCTGCACCCCTGCCACTGCTCGCGCAGATCGGGCACGCGGCCTGGGATGAAGGGCATTTCCTCGCCATCGGTGCCCGTGAAACACTCCAACAGCCGGATAGTGTAGGGGTTGGCGGGGTGCTCCAACACCTGGCTGGCCGTGCCCGTCTCCATCACCGTCCCGGCATACATCACGATCACCCGGTCGCAGATGACCGATACCAGGCCGATGTCGTGCGAGATCAGCATCAGCGTGGCATTGAGCTTCTCGACCACCTCCTGGATCAGGTCGAGCACCTGCACCTGGATGGTCACATCCAGGCCGGTGGTTGGCTCGTCGGCGATGAGCAGTTGGGGCGAGCAGACCAAAGCCATGGCGATCATCGCCCGCTGGGCCATGCCGCCGCTGTATTCGAAGGGATAGTTGCGCGCCTGGTCTTCCGGGTGCGGGATGCCGGTCGCGGCCAGCACCTCAACCGCGCGCTGCCAGGCTTCGCGCTTGCTGCCGCCGTTGTGCTGGCGATAGACGTCGGCGATTTGCTGGCCGACTGGGTATAGAGGGTTGAGCGCCGCCGATGCGTTCTGGAAGACCATGCAGACTTGCGATCCCCTGATCTGGCGCAACTCGTTCTCGTTCAGCGCCAGCAGATCAGTGTCCTGGAACAGAATGCGCCCCTCGGTGATGCGGGCAGTGGGCGGCAGCAGGCGGAGCATACTCGTGGCCGTGACCGTCTTGCCGGAGCCGCTCTCGCCGACAATAGCCGTGCGCGTGCCGCGCTCGACCTGCATGGAGACGCCGCGCAGGGCGTAGACCACATCGCGCCCGACGTGGAACTGCACGCGCAGGTTCTGAATGTCCACCAGTGCCATCGGCTATACCCGCCTTGACCACAGCGATTTCAGGATGTCGCTGATGTTATTGAGCACCCACACCGAGCAAAACAGCGCCAGCCCAGGGAAGATCGAGAGCCACCACTTGCCGAACACAATGTAATTGGCGCCGACCTGGATCATCGAACCCCATTCGGGCTTGGGAATCTCCACGCCCAGCCCAATGAAGCTGAGGCCGGCAATCATCTGCACCGCATAGGCGCAGCTCAGCGGAAGCTGGGCGAAGACGGGCACCAGCGCATTGGGGATGATGTGTCGGAAGACAATCGCCAGCGAGGGATTGCCGGCCACACGCGCCGCCTGGACGAACTCCACGTCGCGCAGCGGCACGACCACGCTGCGCACCATCTTGCTGTAGACGGGGATGTTGTAGAAAGCGACGATCAGCACCACATTGGTCAGCGTGTTCCCCGCTGCGGCGATGAAGGCCATGCCGAACAGGATTTGGGGGAAGCCCTGAAAGACCTCGGTGATGCGCGTGATGACGTTATCCAGCAGGCCGCCGTAATAGCCCGAAATGGCCCCCAACGGCACGCCCAGGGCAATGCCGATCAGGACAGAGCTGATGGCCAGCGTGAAGTCGGTGCGGATGGCGTGGATCGTCCGCGAGAAGATGTCCATCCCATCGCGATCGGTGCCGAACCAGGTCTCAGCCGAGGGCGGTTGCAGCGTGTTCATCGGGCTGGGCTTCACCGGGTTTTGCAGCGGGAGCACCGGCGCGAGAATCCCCAGGCCGATGAAGACGAGCAGGATGCCGAAATTGATCGTCACGCGCCAGAAACCGTTCGCGTCCACCAGACGGCGCAGGAACGACGGTCGGGCGAAGGTGGCGGTTTTCGGGCTTGTTGCGGCAGTCGTCATGATCGATCCTGGTGCCCTCAGAAGTATTCCGGCTACTTGGTGACCCGCACGCGCGGGTCAATTAGGGCCGTGATGATGTCGGCGAGCAGGTAGATGAACAGGTAAAACCCGGCGCTGAGCAGCACCACACCCATCACCGGCTCGTAATCTGAATGATTCATTGCGTCGACGGCGTACAGGCCCAGGCCCGGCCAGGTGAAGATGATCTCCACCAGGACGGTGCCGCTCAGCAGGTAGCCATAGGTCATGGCGATCATGGTGACCACCGGGGCCAGCATGTTCTTGAAGGCGTAGCGGCGGATGGTGCTGTTGGGCAGGCCGAAGGCGCGCGCCGAGCGGATATAGTCGCTCTGCATGATCTCTTCTGTCTTGCTGCGGGCGATGCGCAGCGTGCTGGGGCTGGTGGTGATGGCCAGCGTCAGCGCGGGCAGGATCAGGTGCTTGACGCTGGACACAAAAGCGTCCCAGTTCCCGGCCCACAGGGTGTCTATGGTGTACCAGCCGGTCACCTGGGCGATGGCGCGGTACTGGCGGTCTATGCGGCCCAACGGGGCGGGCAGCCAGCTCAGCTCGGCGAAGAACACGTAGATAAGGAGCAGCCCCAACCAGAAGCTCGGCATTGAGACGCCGGCTTGAGCGATCACGTCCACGATGCGGGCGAAGCGGCTGCGCGGGCGGCTGCCCGCCAGGATTCCCGCCGGGACGGCCCACAGAACGCCGAGCAGGAGGGCGAATGTCGAAAGCTCCAACGTGGCCGGCAGCCGCGAGCGAATGTCTTGCATCACCGGGTTGTACGAATAGCGCGAGGTACCGAGGTTGCCCTGCAGCAGGTTGCCCGCGTAGTTCAGGTATTGCCGCCAGAGCGGTTGATCCAGCCCCAGGTCGCGGATCATGTTGTCGAGCATCTGCTGCGTGTGGCGCGGACCGACGAGCAGGTACACCGGATTGCCGATGAAGTGCGTCACCGAGAAGGTGATGATAGACACGAGGACGAGCGAGATCAGCAAGATCGCCAGTCTCTTGCTCAGGAAGAATCCCCATTCGCGCAGCGTTTCGAGCATAGCGGTGTGTTCGTCCGTGTGTCAGAGTGGGTCGGGGCGTGGATGGGCACGCCCCGACCGCAGCGTTCAGTCAGCGGTGACGGAAGAGGGACTCACTCCCCCCGATAGAGCGGATAGTACCACAGAAGGTTGTCGGGCAGTTGCACGTAGCCCTGGATGTCGTCGCGCATGGCGATCTCGAACGGCATATCCACAACGTATAGCGCCGGCGCGTCGTCGTTGAGAATACGCTGGTATTCGGCGGCAAGCTCGGCTTTACGATCCGGGTCGAGCGTGCTGGCCAGCTCGTCAATGACGGCATCGAGGTCCGGGTTGCTGTAGCCCATCCAGTTGGCGACGGCCCCCGTCTCGAAGAACAGCTTGCCTGTGTAGCCCGCGTCGTCCACATACCACAGCAGATCGCGCATCCAGGCCTGGTGCTCCAGCGTGCCAAGCTGCTCGGCGAACACTGCGGACGGCTGGCGGTTGATGGTCATGGACACGCCGATCTGAGCGAAAGCGTCTTGCAGCAGGATAGCGATCTGCTCGGAGGTGGGATCACCCTGGGCGATGTCCAGCGTGAACTCAAAACCGTCAGCATAGCCAGCCTCGGCCAAGAGTTCCCTGGCTTTGTCCAGGTCGTAGCTGTAGGGCCACAACGTGCTGTCGTGGAACTGGCCCGCTACCGGGATCGGCCCCTTTGAGATCAGCCCGTTGCCCTTGAAGATGCCGTTCAGCACGTCTTCTTGAGGCACGGCATAGGTCAGCGCCTGGCGCACCAGCTTGTTGGTGAAGGGTTCCTTCTGCACGTTGAAGCCGAGGATCATCTGGTTGCGCGTCGGCACGGACAGAATCTTGACGCCGGGGCTGTCGCGCAGCAGGTTCAGTTCGTCCGCGCTCAGGTCCTTGGCGATGTCCACTTCGCCTTGCTGGAGCAGCAGGGCGCGGTCTGCCGAGGAGGGGATGACGCGCAGGATCACCTGATCGAAGAAGGCGGGGCCATCCCAGTAGTCGGGGTTGGCGCGCAGCACCATCTCGACGCCAGCTTCCCAGCTTTCAACGTAGAACTCGCCCGACCCGATGTCATTCTTGGCGAGCCAACGGGTCGCCCAGGGGTCATCGCTCTCGACGTGCGCCTGAGCCTCCAGGGCATCCATCGGAGCCTGCGATTGGTCGCGGAACAGGTAGAAGAACCAGGGGCTGGGAGCGGAGAAGTCGATCTTCACCTGGTAGTCGCCCAGCTTCTCCACCTGATCCATGCTGTTGATGTTGGCCGTCAGGCAGTTCCACTCCGTGCCGGACTGCGTGCCATAGGCCCGCTCGAACCAGTAGATGAAATCATCGGCGGTCACTTCGCGTCCGGTCTTGGGAAAGGTCACCCCCTGGCGAATGTTGAGGGTGATGGACAGCCCATCGTCGGACCAGACCCACGACTCGACGGCGGCACCTTCGATGACGCTCACATCAGTGGCGCTGTAGCCCTCACCGGTGTCGTACCACCCGTAGCGGAAGAACTGGTCGTAGATGTTGTAGTTCACCTCGTTCGAACGCTGGAAACGCGAAAACGGCGGGTCCAGAGTCTCGACATCGCCTGAGATCGCAATGACCAGCACATTCTCGTCGTCCTGGGCCTGGAGCGGGCTGGCGCTGATCCAACCGCTCAGCAGCAATGCCAGGACGAGGATCGGCCCACAAAGTCGAAACAGCTTCTTGGTATTCATAGCGCTTCCTCCGGGACAGAAAACGAACGATCTCGCAGACGATGAGCAGTTAGCCGGTGGTGACCTCCTCTCGCAATGACCTAAACCGATTTGGACTGCCGCATGAGGCACGGACGATCAACTCGGTCTCCAGCACAACGGTGTGCGTTGGGCGCAGGGGATCGGCAATGCGCTCAAGGAGCAAGCGCGCGGCATTGACCCCGATCTCAAAAGCTGGTTGGGCGACTGTCGTCAGGGGTGGGTTGAGCGAAATGGCCCAGGACAGATCGTCGAAACCGACCACGGCGATGTCAGAGGGGATGTTTCTGCCGGCTTCGTGGATCGCGTTGAGCGCGCCAATCGTCATCTGGTTGTTGGCGACGAACATCGCTGTTGGGGGTTCGGGCAGGTTAATCAACTGCTGGGCAAGCTCATAGCCGCTGCTTTGCCGGTAGTCGCCGAAACGGGTCAAAGAGGAGTCCACGCGCAGACCGGCATCGGTCATGGCCTGCAGGTAGCCCGCGTAACGCTCGCGTCCGGTAGTCAGGTGCAGGGGGCCGCTGACCACGCCAATGCGCGTATGGCCAAGCTGGATCAGGTGATGGATCGCCTTAAGCGATCCCTCGAAGTTGTTGACCACCACCGTATCCACTTCGACATTGCGCATCCGGCGATCAATGACAACCACTGCCAAACCCTCTTCAATGGCGCTGGCCAGGGCGGCGGAGTCTTCACGGGTGGGCGCAATAATGAGTCCGCCAACATCCTCGGTTTGCATCAGGCGAATGAAGGACGCTTCCCGATCGATGTTGGCGTCGGCATTGCCGATCAGGACGCTTGATCCGCCCAGGGAGAGCACATGCTCAATACCTCGCAGCACATGAATGTAGAAGGGGTTGGTGATGTCCGAGAAAATGACGCCAACAAGTCCGCTGTGCGTGGCGCGCAGGCGCTGCGCCACGCGACTTGGGCGGTAGTTCAGTTCATCAATGGCGGCTAGAACGCGCTCTGTCAGCTCATCGGTCACATGGGGATGGTGGTTGAGAACCCGCGACACGGTGGTGACGGAGACTCCTGCGCGCTTTGCGACATCTTTGATGGTGGGCATCAGGAGCTGTCCTTAACGGGTAGGAATTAGGCGGGTAGAAAACGATTTTTCACCGTTGGGTGAACACATGCTGAAAACGATACCAACGCTGTTCACACTATACGACGTTTCTCCGCGATATGTCAAGCCTCTTCCTGTTTCTGCCTTGCTCTGGTTGGCGATGGAAGCATCCATTGCTCCAAGCCGCCTCTATGTCCCACGACTTCTGACACGGGCCATTGGCGGCTGCGAGGTTCCGTTCGACACGCCTCGTGGCCTGCTCGATCACGCGGATCCGCTCAGTATTCTTCGTTCCTAGGCATGTGGCGGACGAGTTTCTGCGTGGCGCGAAGGTGATTTAGTCACCGTCGAATCTTCCCGGCGGCCTACCCCATATGGAATATGGAACATGGAACTTGCAAGGCGGCATAATCTGCGGTAGTTTATGGGGCGCGCCAGGTATGTGCATTACGACTTATCTTCGCACTCCTTTAACGAGTCATTAGCCAGTTTGTGCTAGCAGGCCGTGGGGAAGTATATGGCGCGCGACACTGGTTGATGGTGAGGTGGGGTCACGCAAGGTGACAGCATTCCTTTCCCCAAAAACCGTCGTATCATAGAATCACCGGCCAACGCCCGGATCCACCAACGGGGGGACTCCATGGGCACAGCCGCGTGGCATGGGCTAGACCGTAAGCCGCGCAAAGAGCAACAGGTCAACGCGGGGGCGATCGAGAAGCGGCGCGTGCGCGGGTAGGAGTGCGCCGCGCGGCAGCTTCGAAGGTTGCTGCTCGCCAGATAAGATGAGTCCGGGCCGCATGCGAGTGTTCGCATGTCGGAACGGCGGAGCATGGCTAATGGGTATCACACTGATGGACGGAACAGAGAGCACAGCTTCGTCTCGTAGACAACAAGAGGTGTTGCTTGTCACCCTACTATGCATCGCTGTGATGAGCTGGCTGGCTCTGTGGTTATTCTATAGTCGTCTCGACATTGAGTACCCAACGAGCGACCCAAAGATGTATTGGGATGGGAGCACACGCTTGGTCGATGAGTTTACCAACGATCCAGCATCGCTCTTTCGCAGCCATCATCGAGATCATGTGCCAGGATATCCAGTTCTGATTGCTCTCGTCCGGGCAGCGTCGGGCTGGGACAATCCAGAACTGATGCGTGTTATAACCCTAATTGGCTGGACCGCAAATCTGCTGGTGATTTATAGGATACTGACTCTTCTCCAGGTGCGTTCTTCAATGCGGCTATGGGGCACTCTTCTGTATGGTGCATTCCCTCTTACTGGGATGAGCGCAGCAGTACATCCGATCTCCGACACCTTGGCGCTACTCTTTTTGACCTCAGGTATCCTTTTCTACCTTCTCGACCGAAAGTCACTCATGGTCCTGACCCTAGCCGCCGCCCTATTGATGCACAAATTCGTATGGCCAGGGGTTCTGATTGTACTAGCAGTAGGTGTTTGGCAGAAGCGTGTTGGCTGGCCGGTTGTGGTACTGACAGTTAGTCCGCTGCTCGCCTATTGGATAGCTATCAGTATGCACTACAATGACCCTTTTTACCTCATCACCGGCAATGTGAGTGTTGGCCTCGAGAATGACAGGCAGTTCCCAGTATTGGATGGGATACTTCAGACGCTGGCTGAGGGGTCTGAAGGTTCTTTGCCTGATCTGGTTAAAGGCATCTTGACTTCAACGATCCTCGTTGTGGCTTTGTGGTTACTGGCAACCAGGTCTTGGGCTAAGGAGCTTTCACTCCTGGCCTTCATCATCCCTGTAATTGGGTTCGGGCTGGTGACGGCTCCCTACCTAGTTTTTGTGCTGGTTCGATTCGGGAAACTCCTGATCGTGCCGACGCTATTCTATGTCAGCCAGCACCCGAAACTAGACAGGTATACCGGCACCCTAATGCCTTTCCTGGTTCTGCTGAGCTTGCTTTCGCAGTTCGCCTTTACCACGTACCAGGCAGATTTTTTCAGTTGATTTCTCCTACACCAGAGCTGATGTCGGCGGAGCATGGCTAGTGGATAGTGAGATAGTGCAGGGGCTGATGGCAGATATTGCGGTTGAGGAAGAACCCGGAACGGTTCCGGCACCCGCCTCGCGCGCCGAGCCGAGGCCTACCTATCACCTGCGCATCGAGCCGTCGCGGGGATGGGTGTCGCTCAAGCTGCGGGAGCTGTGGGAGTACCGCGAGCTGCTCTACTTCCTCACCTGGCGCGATGTGAAGGTGCGCTACAAGCAGACCGTGCTCGGCGCGGCCTGGGCGATCATCCAGCCGCTGATGACGATGGTCGTCTTCAGCCTGTTCTTCGGCAACCTGGCGAAAATCCCCTCGGACGGCATCCCCTATCCCATCTTCAGCTACGCGGCGCTTGTCCCCTGGACGTTCTTCGCCAATGGGATGGGGCAGTCATCCAACAGCCTGGTAGGGGCGGCCAACCTGATCAAGAAAATCTACTTCCCGCGCCTGGTGATCCCCATTTCGGCGGTGATCTCCGGCGTGGTGGACTTCGCACTGGCGTTCATCGTACTGCTGGGGATGATGCTCGCCTATGGCATTGTCCCGACGCTCAACGTGGTCTTTCTCCCATTCCTGCTGCTGCTGGCGTTCGTCACGGCGCTGGGCGTGGGCATGTGGCTCTCGGCGATGAATGTGCAGTTCCGCGACGTGCGCTATACCGTGCCCTTTTTGACGCAGTTCTGGATGTTCGCCACGCCGATCGCTTATCCCAGCAGCCTGATTGAGAACGACGTCTTGCGCACCATCTATGGCATCAACCCCATGACCGGTGTGATCGAGGGCTTCCGCTGGGCGCTGCTGAACACCGACACCGCGCCGGGGCCGACGATCGTCGTCTCGTCGCTGGCGGCGATGGCCTTGCTGGTCAGCGGGGCGTACTACTTCCGGCGCATGGAGAAGACGTTCGCGGATGTGGTGTAGGTCTGGTTGTTGTAGTGCGCATCACCTTCTACGCTTGGTGGTTCGGTATTGGTGATTTCATGAAGCCTTTCGAGATCATGTATTCATGTTTGCGGCCATTTCTGCCGCCTATTTACCGTCACGTCTATGATCGGCTGACGGTGCTGGTCCGAGAAAGTAAGAGACGTACTGGCACTACTCCTCGTATTCTTGACGTAGGAGGCCGAAAGTCTCACTATACTATTGGGCTGGATGCCAAGATAACGATCTCCGAACTCCCACGCGAAAGTGATGTACAGAAACAACTTCATCTAGGCATCACTGATCAGATGGCAATACAGACACGAAAACGGCGGAGCAATATCGAAACAATCGTTTATGATGATATGGTGAACACACGACTCCCCCGGGAGTCGTACGATATTGTTGTTGCCATAGAGGTTCTTGAACATGTCGAAGCCGATTCGCGGTTTGTGATGAATGTTTTCAGCTTATTGCGACCGGGAGGATCGTTTCTGATGACAACCCCAAACGGCGACTACGTGACTGATATTACTAACCCGGATCACAAACGACACTATCGCCGAGAGCAGCTTGTCAGCTTACTTCTGGAGAGCTTTCCTGAAACGGAGGTCTACTATGCTGTCAAAGGTAGTCGCTTCAGAGAGTGGGGGCTACGCTCTTGGTCGCCAAAACATCCTATCACTACATTGAGGAGTATGGTGGGTAATTACATAAATTGGCGGGAATCGATGTCAACAGATCTAGCGAATCAACCTCAAGGTACACATCATCTGGTTGCGATAGCA
>Ga0334890_1003143_pt1 | contig 17319 bp, 12 predicted proteins | sample GraSluR1_MG_3_FD_207220 | JGI IMG/M metagenome (GOLD analysis project Ga0334890, IMG submission 207220) | Sludge microbial communities from methane-producing bioreactor in Wageningen University, Netherlands - Granular Sludge_31_08-R1 | ecosystem: Engineered > Bioreactor > Anaerobic >... | reverse complement strand
CATCGCGGTTAAGTGCTCCCGTTTGCCAGTATGCACACCATGCAGGGTAGTTAAGCCATACCTCGGCAACAATGTTGAAATTGGGATACTCAGCCATTACCTCCCTGGACCAACGAGCCATAAAATCTTTGTCGGGGTAAGGGTGTGTATCCATCCTAATCCCATCCAAATCGGCATACTCTACCCACCATATGCTATTCTGAATTAGATATTTAGCAAGATATGGATTCCGTTGGTTCATATCGGGCATGTGAGTATCAAACCATCCATCGCTCATAAGGGTACGATCGAAATCAGAGGCATAGGGATCGAAATTGGTTGGACTTCGATAGTTTGTTCGGGTAAACTTTGGCCATTGGTTTAGCCAGTCCTTCATTGGCAGATCGTCCATCCACCAATGCTTGCTACCGCAATGGTTGAATATCATATCCTTGATAACTTTTAAACCCTTTTCGTGCGATTTTTCAACGAATTCCTTATACAAATCATTCGTTCCAAGTCTTGGATCGATCCTGTAAAAATCGGTTATGGCGTATCCATGATACGATTGCCAGGGCTGATTGCTTTCCAAAACCGGATTAACCCATATTGCTGTCATGCCCAACTCGTTGATATAATCGAGGTGGTTAATAATGCCCTGAATATCACCACCATGCCGAGCATATAAATCCTTCCTGTCTAACCTATCGGTCATTCCCTCAATGATATCATTGGCAGGATTGCCATTGGCAAAACGATCGGGAAATAGTAGGTAAACAACATCGGATGCATCAAAACCTTTGCGGTTGGCTGATCCAGCACGTCTTTGAGATAGCTCATAAGTATAGCCAAGCACCTTATCTTTAGAGAATTTGAATTTGATTTCAAAACTTCCAAGTTCACTATTTTCATCAATATTCAGGTTAATAAACAGGTAGTTAGGATTTTCAACCCTATCGATACTAACTATCCTAATTCCAGGATAGGAAAGCTGAACTTCGGCTTGTGAAACACCATCTCCGTGAACCATTAGCTGCAGTTCAGGATTCTTCATGCCAACCCACCAGTTGGGAGGTTCAATTCGGTTAATGGTTTGAGCTGTGGCCATAAAAGTAAAAGTTATGGTAAAGGTAATTAAAGCAAGCCTTTTCATATCGTATTTTTTTTTGTTAACAAATAAAGAAACTATTTAAGCTTTGACTAACAATTTGGTTTTCAATTGCCACGGGCTTAAGCCCGTGGCAAGTATTAGAATACTATTCTGAAACAAAATTTAAACTGTTTCTAATAAAAATAGAACTAATCATTTAATCCAGCTCTATAACCATTGCTGAGCGAGGCAAAATATAAAATTTATTGAGATTATCGATACTATTTCCGGTAATAATATCAACTCCACCGCTAAATTTGGCAAGAAACTCATTGTATCTCGATCCTACTATTTCTCTTGATTCATGGCTGTTGTTTATCAATACCATTACTGTTTGCTGATTACTATGGCGGAAGTAAATATAAACCCCATTTTCAGGGTTAAAATGTGTAAGATCACCATTATGGATGGCATTGGCACCCTTACGCCAATGAAGGAGATTTGAGGTATAATCCCAAATCTCGTTCTCTTTAGCTGATCTACCCTGAACAGTAAATTTTGATTCAGCATCATCGATCCAGCCCCCCGGAAAATCCCTTCTAATATCTCCATGCCCTCTGGCATCATCTCCTGGTAAAAGAATCTCCGTTCCATAGTAAAGTTGGGAAATTCCACGAGTTGTAAGCAAAAAGGTTAAAGCCAATTTAAGTCTTGTAATCTCCAGCGAAGAATCTCGATGAAAACGCCCCTTGTCGTGGTTATCGATGAATACAAGAAGGTTATTCCAGTTTGGGTAAGCAAAATCATGGGCAAGCACCTCGTATAAACGGGCCAAACCCGTTTCCCATCCATCCTCCTCATCAAAAGCTTTATTAATGGCATTCATTAGGGGAAAGTCCATAACAATGGGCAAATTGGAGTTATAGCCATCGATGTTTGGGGCATCCTTCTGCCAGTACGATACCCATAACGGATGGTTGAACCACGTTTCGCCAACAATGCTAAAATGAGGATACTCATGCATCACCGCATCACACCATTGGGCCATAAATTGCTTGTCGCAGTAAGGATGTGTATCCATCCTAAAACCGTTGAGATTGGCATACTCCACCCACCAGATACTATTCTGAATAAGGTATCTAGCTACAAAAGGGTTTTTCTGGTTTAAATCGGGCATCTGCCAGTCGAACCAACCTTTAACCATGTGTTTGGTATCACTTGCTGATGCATGGGGATCGAAGGATGTTAGCTGTCTGTAATTTGACTGAGTATAGCTTTCCCATTGGTTTAGCCAATCGTTCATCGGTAAGTCATTAATCCACCAATGGCCCCTACCCGAATGGTTAAACACCAAGTCCTTGATTACCTTTAAACCCTTTGAATGTGCCTTTTCTACTAAAACTCTGTATAGCTCGTTATTACCAAACCGGGGATCAATCCTGTAAAAATCGGTTATGGCATAGCCATGGTACGACCACGAAGGCTGATTATTCTCCAAAACTGGGTTTAGCCAAAGAGTTGTAACTCCCAGCTTGTTAAAGTAGTCAAGTTGATTTATTACACCCTGTATATCGCCACCATGTCGACCATGCATATCAGCACGATTAAGCCCCTCAATCATTCCCGACACCTCATCATTGCTGGTATCCCCGTTGGAAAACCTATCGGGATAAAGGAGATAGATTACATCGGAGGCATCAAACCCCTTGCGCATGGAAGAACCCTGAATGCGTTCAAGCAGTTGGTAAGTATATGTGGCTATCTTCTCATTGTTTTTAGTAAAAACAATTTCAAATTTGCCCGAAGTGGCATTGCCAATATTCAAATTAATGAAAAGGTAGTTTGGGTTCTCTACGCTTACAATACTTATTATCCTGACACCAGGGTACGAAATATCAACGTTGCAATTTGCAATATTCTCACCATAAACCATTAGCTGCAGTTCCGTATTCCTCATCCCGGCCCACCAGTTGGGGGGTTCAACCCTTATGTGTGTTTGAGCTTGGGATGAAAAAAGGGCATTGCAAGTCAGTATTAGTAATGCTAATCGTAATCTACTCATTAAAAAACAGATAAATTATCCTCTGCCAATACAATTCAAATCCTCAAATGACTCTTTAAGCCTTTTAATAATGCTCTCCTCCCCTTTCCTTAGCCATACGCGAGGATCGTAGTATTTTTTGTTGGGTTTATCATCTCCTTCGGGGTTGCCTATTTGACCCTGCAAATAACCTTGTTTATCGATGTAATACTTTCTTATGCCATCCCAGAATGCCCATTGCAGGTCTGTATCAAGGTTCATTTTAATAACACCATAGCTAATGGCTTCCTCAATTTTTTCTTTTTCCGATCCGCTACCACCATGAAACACAAAGTTCACAGGTTTAGGGGTGGTGCCAAATTTTTTCTGGATAAAATTCTGAGAATCCCTTAGTATTTCGGGGCTAAGAACAACATTGCCCGGTTTGTACACCCCATGAACATTGCCAAAAGAAGCTGCAATGGTAAAATTTGGACTAATCCTGTTTAGTTTTTCGTATGCATATGCAACATCCTGAGGCTGAGTGTATAATTTTGAACTGTCAACACCGGTATTATCAACACCATCCTCTTCCCCACCGGTTACGCCCAGTTCAATTTCGAGAGTCATGCCAATCCTTGCCATACGGGTAAGATATTTAGCAGAAATTTCAATGTTTTCTTCCAAACTCTCTTCGGAAAGATCAAGCATATGGGAGCTATATAGCGGTTTCCCTGTTTCTTTGAAATGTTTTTCTCCTGCATCGAGGAGACCATCTATCCAGGGTAGCAATTTTTTAGCGGCATGGTCTGTATGCATAATCACTGGAACACCGTATGCCTCGGCAATAAGGTGAACATGTTTAGCTCCTGAAATTGCTCCAAGAATTGCAGCATTCTGTCCATCATTGGACAAACCCTTACCAGCAAAGTATGAGGCACCACCGTTGGAGAATTGAATTATTACTGGCGAACCTACTTCGCGTGCTGTTTCCAACACCGAGTTAATGGTGTTAGTTCCTGTAACATTAACGGCTGGAATAGCCCAACCCTCAGCCTTAGCGACAGCAAAAATTTCCTGTACTTGATTTCCGGTGAGAACACCTGCGGGGAATCGTTTCATAGTTTGGTAGATTAGTTATTGAGTTATTGAGTTCACTTCGACAAGCTCAGTGTGACAATTGAATTATTGAGTTGTTGGTTGTATGTCATCTTAAACATTAATCATTATAAACAAAATTGAAAAAAGATGAATAAAACTTAAAGGGCTAAAGGTACTAAATACGACTGTATTTGTTTAAAGTGTTATAAAAAAACAACATCTTCCATTCATTTTTGTATCTTAGTGGAGCTATTTGGGTTTATTTTATATAGAAATAGTTGAAAAATTGTTTTTTATGGCAAACATTATCAGCATAATAAATAATAAGGGTGGAACGGGCAAAACAACAACGGTTTTAAATTTGGGTGCTGCTTTAGCGAAGAGAAAGCAGCGTATTCTTCTGGTTGATCTTGATAGCCAGGGCAACCTTACTTCCACTTTTAGTTCAGCAATAAATGAGCAAGGAATTGGCGAATTATTGGTTGGAAGTTGTTCCGTTACTGATATTATTCAAACAAATTCTTATCTAAGCCTATTGCCTTCGACTGAAAAATTGTTGGACTTTGAGTTTCAGCTGAATAACGAACCAGGCAGAGAGTATATGCTCAAGGAACAACTCGATAGGATGTCAGACGATTTTGATTATATCCTTATAGACTGCCCTCCAAGCCTTGGTACCCTTAGCATTAATTCTTTGGTTGCTGCAAACAGTTTTATCGTTCCCATGCAAGCTGAGAACTTTGCATTTATTGGGCTTGACAGGATAATGCTGATAACTGAGAAGGTAAAAAAACGTATGAACCCCAATCTTGAACTTGGAGGAATTCTTTTTGTCAAGCTAACCCCAAGAACCAAGTTTAGCCAAGCTGTAATTTCAAATTTATCCAATAACAATAATTTTGAGGGCAAACTTTTCAATACATATATACGTCAGGATATTGCTTTAATGGAGTCTGGCGCTTTTAAACAAAATATTTTCGAATATTCTCCAAAAAGCAGGGGATCACAAGATTATATGGATTTAGCAAAAGAAATACTTAAACGATATGGCCAAAAGTAAGCATACAATAAATGATATTCAGAAGGCACTACTTTCAAACACTAAGTATATAAAGGAATCCGATCGGGTAAAGAAACCGATTGAAAAGATTGAGCAGCCAAAATCAGTTGTCGAAGGTGGGGTTAATATTGATCACATAACTCTTAAAAAATTTAAAATTCTCGCTCCTTATTTGGGTGAGTCTGTGGATGATCTTGTAAACAAGGCTCTTAACCACTTTCTTAGGCTGAAATCTCTTCAATTAGATCAAGCCATTCAAAAGCTTACTGAAGAAGAATAATCGTGATTTAACGAAGTGATTTTTGTGCAAAATGATTTAAGCACTTTTTTTATTGGTTGTTCAATTACCGCTTATTCTCACAGCTCTTTGTACACCCTTTATTTTGGTAAGTTTGTAGAGCAACATATCCAAGTTCTTGGTATCAGAGACAAAAATTTGTATTTTCCCTTCGAACATACCATTTTCAGAGGTGATAGTAAATGCTCGCATATTAACCTTTAGATCCTTACTGATAACTTCTGATATTTTATTCACCATTCCGAGTTCATCAAAACCAGTAACCTTAATCGTAGTTTGAAATGATGTTAGCGCCTTGGTTTCCTTCCATTTAGCCTTCACAATCCTATAACCATACCGTTGATGAAGCTGTGAGGCATTTGGGCAGTTTACACGGTGAATTTTAATACCCTCTTTAATGGTAACAAATCCAAAAATGTCATCGCCAAATATTGGCTTACAGCATTTAGCCAACTTGTAATCAATATTGACCAATTTTTCGTCAATAATCAAATAATCAAAAGTTTGATCTTCGGTTTTTTCAACAATCTGCTTTTTGGAGGAAACAGTATCTGCCTGGAGAGTTTCATTTTTTTCTGGTTGAACAAGTACTGATTTTAAATCGCTAAGATTTACCCTTTCTGACGAAATAACTTCAAAAAGTTCAGCGCTGTTCTTTAATTTCAAATACTTTTGGAGTTGTTTTATGGCTTTATCAGTATCAGCAACTTTCCAGTTTTTAAATCTCCTGAAAAGCATCTCCTTCCCAACTGTTAACTGTTTATTCCTTTCTTCCCTCAAACTTTGCTTAATTTTACCCTTAGCCTTCCCTGTTACCACAATTTTCAACCAATCTGTTTTGGGTTTTTGGTTTTTTGAGGTAATAATTTCCACAACGTCTCCATTATTAAGCATTTGCTTTATTGGTACATTACGTCCATTAACTTTTGCACCAATGCATTTGCAGCCAATATTAGAGTGTATATCAAAGGCAAAATCCAAAACAGTTGCACCAAATGGAAACTTCCTCAAGTCTCCATTTGGTGTAAATGCAAAAATTTCTTTTTGGTAAAGATTTAGCTGAAATTGATCCACCAGATCTTCAGGAGCTGTCATGGGAGTTTCCAATATTTCACGAACCTTTGATACCCACTGATCGAGGCCTCTATCCTGCTTTATTCCCTTATACTTCCAGTGCGCTGCAAGCCCCTTTTCTGCTATTTCATCCATTCTTCGAGAGCGAATCTGCACTTCAACCCATTTCCCCTCGGGTCCAACGACTGTTGTATGCAGCGACTCGTAACCATTGCTTTTGGGTACAGATATCCAATCGCGTAAGCGCTCAGGATTTGGTGTCCATGAATCCGTAATTAGTGAAAAAACTTGCCAGCAATCTGATTTCTCTCTTTCAGATGAGCTGTAAAGAATCACCCTAATAGCAAATACATCGTAAACCTTATCAAATGCAACCCCCTGTTTCTGCATCTTTTTCCATATTGAGTGAACCGTTTTAGGGCGACCCTTTATCTCAAATTCAAATCTTCTTTTCTTTAACTCCTCCTCTATCGGTGCTATAAATTCCTTGATAAATTTATTTCGTCGGGTTGTAGTATTTCTCAACTTTTTTAGAATCAAATTGTACTCCTGAGGATTGGTATACTTCATGGCTAAATCCTCCATTTCAGATTTCAGGCGATACAACCCTAACCTATGGGCTAGCGGGGCATATAGGTGAAATGTTTCCCACGATATTTTCAACTGCTGTTCTTTGGGTAATGTTCCTAAAGAACGCATAACATCAAGTCTTTCAGCTAATTTTATGAGGATAACACGTGCATCGGTAGAAAGGGTAAGGATTAATTCTCTGAAATTTTCAGCTTGTTCTGTTGGGTTCTTAGGATCAAGCTTAGATATTTTGGATAGGCCATCAACAATTCTTGATATGGACAAGTTATACCTCTTTTCGATGTCGATAATATTGAGCAATTTATCATTGATAGTATCATGTAAAAGAGCAGCAGCAACAGAACTCCCTCCCAATCCTATCTCCTCGGCACATATTTTTGCAACATTAATAAAATGTAAGTAATAAGGATCTCCTCCCAAATCCTTTTTGGTTTTATACAATTCAACAATTTCCTTGAAGGCTTTTCTTACCAGAGGTATATCGATAGAATTTAAATTATTCTTGCAAGACCTTAGTAATCCCCTATATCGGTTAATAATAAGCCGCTCTTCATTATCCATACTGTTACATATTTCCGGCAAATTTAAACTCTTTCCCCATGACTTACAACTCAACAAATTACAATTATTTTTCTTGGATAAACATTAAATTATTCTACCAGCGGCATAACTTTCATTTTTCCAAATGTTCTTATCTTTATGAAAAAAAATTTAATGCTATCCAAAGATATTATCAAGAGGGTTCAGCATTTACGCAACGAACTTAATCGTCATAATTACCTCTATTACATAAAAGCAAAACCTGAAATTTCAGATTTTGAGTACGATGCAATGCTTAAAGATCTTGAAGCTCTTGAAAAGAAATACCCCGAGTTGGCAGACGATAATTCTCCCACTCAAAGGGTTGGTAGTGATTTAGCTGAAGGATTTAAGCAGGTAAAGCATAGGTATCCTATGCTCTCGCTAGCAAATACTTATACTTTTGAAGAACTTGACGATTTCGATAACAGAATTGCAAAATCCCTTACCAGTACTTGGGAATATGTATGCGAATTGAAGTACGATGGGACAGCTATTGGGCTTACCTATCGCAACGGAAAACTGGCTCAAGCGGTTACCCGCGGAGATGGAACCCAAGGGGATGATGTTACCGCCAATGTGAAAACAATCCGATCAATTCCTTTAATTCTTGATGGCAACGATTTCCCTGATGAGTTTGAAATCAGAGGTGAAATACTGATGCCCCATGCCGTATTTGAAGAACTTAATAACCTGAGAATTGAACAAGGAGAAACGCCATTTGCTAATCCCCGAAATGCGGCTGCAGGAACCTTGAAATTATTAAACTCAAAAACGGTCGCCGAACGTAAACTAGACTGTTTACTCTACTTTATGCTTGGAGAAGAGCTTCCTTTCAATAATCACTTCGATAATTTACAAAAAGCTAAGGAGTGGGGATTTAAAATACCACAATACACTAAGCTTTGTAAAAGCATTGAAGAGGTTAAGGCTTTTATTGATCATTGGGACAAAGCACGTCATAGTTTACCTTTTGATATTGATGGTGTTGTCATTAAGGTAAATAATTATCAGCATCAGAATTACTTGGGTTATACAGCCAAAACACCCCGCTGGGCCATTGCCTATAAGTATAAGGCCGAACAAGTGTGTACAAGGCTGCTATCGATAGATTACCAGGTAGGCAGAACTGGTGCCATAACACCTGTGGCTAACCTAGAGCCTGTTCAACTTGCAGGAACAGTTGTAAAAAGAGCATCGTTGCATAATGCAGATCAAATAGCGATGCTTGACCTTAGAATTGGGGATTCTGTTTACGTAGAAAAGGGAGGAGAAATTATTCCTAAAGTTATTCGAGTTGATCTTGATAGTCGTTCCGAAAAATCATCACCCATTCAGTATATTTCCAATTGCCCTGAATGTGGAACTAGATTAGTCCGATTTGAAGGTGAAGCCAAACATTACTGCCCTAATCAAACGGGATGTCCTCCACAACTGAAGGGAAGAGTTATCCACTTTATTGGCCGTAAAGCCATGAACATTGATGGCTTGGGAGAAGAAACCGTTGAGCTGCTCTTTAATGAGGGATTGGTTAAGGATATAGCCGACCTTTACGATTTAACCTATGATCAACTTATTAAGTTGGACAGATTTGCCGATAAATCGGCAACCAATGCCATAAACAGCATAGCCAAATCAAAGGAAATGCCCCTTCCCAAAGTAATTTTTGGGCTTGGAATACGCTATGTGGGCGAAACTACTGCACGTAAGCTTAGCCTTCATTTTGGCTTGCTAAGTAGTTTAAAAAATTCTACCTTTGAACAGCTAATGGAGGTGGATGAAGTTGGTGAAATAATTGCCCGTAGCATTCTTTCGTTTTTTGCCGACAACAAAAACATTGCTTTGATTGATAGGCTTGAAAAAGCAGGCTTAAGAATGGAATCGGATAGTGATATGCTATCCGATTTGAAGAGAAAATTAAATGGTTACTCAATTGTTATTTCAGGAACCTTTACTCAGATATCACGTGACGAACTGAAGGAACTGATAATGAAACATGGAGGCAAAGTATTAAGTGGTGTTTCTTCTTCCACAAACCTAATTATTGCAGGTGAAAATATGGGACCATCGAAACTTGACAAAGCAAAAAAACTTGGTATTAAGATAATATCGGAAGATGATTTCTTCAACCTATTAAAATAATTTATTTACTGGAAATAAGCATGTTTAAAAAACTTAGGCTAAATATCGGACACTCAAAACTTCGTAAAGAGTTAAAAAGTTTAAATAGACATAAAAGGGTTCACAACTTTGATTCTGCTCGAAAAATAGGTATCCTTCTATTCCTCGTATCAGATAATGACTTTGAGCAAGCCATAAAATTGATGGGTTTTTTAGTTGAAAAAAACCTTGAAGTATCCATACTGGCATTTTACTCCGGTAAAGAAATTCCACACAAATATTTAATGCGCAAGAATGTTCATGTATTTTTCAAAAAGGAGTTAAATTGGTATGGAAAACCATTAATGACCTACACCAATGATTTTATCAATAAAGAGTTTGATATATTGATTGATCTAAGTTTAGTGGAAGTTTTTGCATTGAAATGGATTGCTTCTTTATCAAAGGCAAAATTTAAAGTTGGTAGTTTATCTTACTATGGAAATCCCAATGATTTAATTATCAATATAAAAACAGAAAACAACCTTGAATACTTTATTAGCCAACTTAAACATTACTTACATTTAATTAACAATCGATTTGCACAACAGGAAGAGGAGAATAATAGAAAAGTATAAAATATAAAACCTTAAGGTTATATAACTATCTAACACATAATAATATAAATGTAATATATTTTAAACATGACAAAGAAATTTACTGGTTTGGGAGTAGCCATGGTAACCCCTTTCGACTCGAAGGGAAATATTGATTTTAAATCGGTTAGCAGACTACTTGAACACTTAATAGGTGGTGGTGTAGATTATATTGTTTTACTGGGAACTACTGGAGAATCTGTGGTGTTAAACGAAGAAGAGAAGAATGAGCTAGTGAGGTATGCAGTTAAGCAAAATAGAGGAAGAGTTTCAATTGTGGTAGGTATGGGTGGAAACAATACTACAGCCATTATAAAATCAATTAAGCAGTTCGATTTTCAAGGAGTTGATGCCATTCTATCAGTAACCCCATACTACAATAAACCCACCCAAAAAGGATTAGAGCTACACTACAGAGCTATTGCCTCAGAATGCAGACTTCCAATTATTCTTTATAATGTACCCGGTAGAACGGGAGTTAATATGATCGCTGAAACAACACTCAAACTAGCCCATGAAGTGCCAAATATTGTTGCTATTAAGGAAGCTTCAGGCAATTTAATTCAGCAATCATTTATTCTACGCGAAAGACCCCACGATTTTCTTGTCATATCGGGAGATGATGCATTAGTTCTTCCTCAACTTGCATTAGGCCTTGATGGTGTGATATCAGTAGTTGGAAATGCTTTTCCAAAAGAATTTTCTAAGCTTGTCAAACTTGCCCTTGCCGGCAATTTTACTCACTCACGAGAGATTCACTTAAAACTGATTGAAATAATTGAAAATCTTTTTGTTGAAGGCAACCCTGGAGGTATTAAAGCTGCTTTAAACATACTTGGTTTAATTGAAAACAATTTGAGGCTTCCACTGGCACCAATAAGCGAATCAACATACAAAAAATTATATAAACTCATTAGCAATTTTTCAGTTTAGTATTATAATAGGATTTTCTTTTATATGAATTCAATTATTTGCTAATTAGGTGTAAACATTATATTGCATTGATTGTTATATTGTAAGATTAAACTTGTTTAATTAAAAAACAACGTTATTATGCTTGACTTGACAACCTCTTACATGGGAATAAAGTTGAAAAATCCAATCATGGCTTCAAGTTCAGGATTAACAAACACATTAAGTGATATTATTGACCTGGAAGCCAATGGAGTTGCAGCAATTGTTTTAAAGTCTCTATTTGAAGAAGAGATTATTATGGAGACTCAAGATAACCTCAATAAAATGCAAGCATCTGGATTCATTTATCCGGAAACAATTGAGTACTTTGATTTCGATGAGATGGGTGATCCTGTGGCCGATTATCTTAAGCTGATTTCTGATGCAAAGAGAGAGGTGAAAATTCCAATAATTGCCAGCATTAACTGTATTACTGCTGATAAATGGCCCGATTTTGCGAAGCGTATACAGGAAGCCGGAGCCGATGGATTAGAGCTAAATATTTTTTCATTATCATCCGATCCTGGTAGAACAGCCAAAGAAAATGAACAAGTTTACTTTGATGTTATTGATAAAGTTACAAGGTTAGTCACAATACCCGTTTCTGTCAAAATAAGCCCTTACAATGCTTCGCTTTCCAATTTCATTAAACGGCTTAGCGAAACACCAATAAAAGCAATAGTTCTTTTCAATCGATACTATCGTCCCGATTTTGATATCCACAACTTCGAGTTCACCACCACAAACGTATTAAGTTCTTCAGCCGAAATGGCTTTGCCATTAAGATGGATTGCCATTATGGCTGAAAGAATTGATTGCGATTTGGCAGCTTCTACCGGAGTTCATAACGGCGAAGGAGTTGTAAAACAATTACTCGCCGGTGCTAAAACGGTACAGGTTTGCTCAACCCTATATCGCAACGGACTTGGTCAAGTTCAGGTTATGTTAAACGATGTACAGGAATGGATGGGAGAAAGAGGTTTTAAAAAAATCGATGACTTTAGAGGTAAAATGAGCCAAGTCCGATCGTACAACCCCGCAGCATTTGAGCGAGTTCAGTTTATGCAATTTTTTAAAGAAAAGGGTAGACCTTTTTGATAATTATTCACTTTATCTAAAAAGTAATTATCCAAAAAGAAATTTTTTGGATTAATTCCTTCACCTTTTCAAACCAATAAATTCGGTTTTGATTAATCATTAGAGCATAACATAAATTTTGAGCTCTAATCCAATTTTTATTTTGTTAATATGTTTTAGTTGTTGTTAATATAATTTTGTGGCATTTCAAGAGTTTAAGCTTATATTTTATTAGATTTGCACCGCTGTATAATGCTTCATTATGAGGGAAGAAAGAGATTACATATTTGATGAAGAGGATACTTTTGAAATTGTACAAAAGTATGAGGATATGTTACGGCAAAGAAAGAACTTCTTTTTCGATGTTGCTGATTTTGAAAATATTATTGATTTTTATTTCAATTCCGATAATGCAAAGCGGGCAGCTCAAGCAATTGACATTGCAAGCCAAATTCACCCTTATTCATCCGAAATTCAGATCAGGAAGGCTGAATTATTCATTATTGATGGGAAATTTAAGCAAGCATTAAAACTTTTACATTTTTTGGTAAAGGTTGAAACCAATAACGCTGAAGTATACTTTTTAAAAGGGCAATCACACCTAGGGCTGAACGAATTTGAACTGGCAGAAAAATCATTTAGGCAAGCTATATCAAGTTTTACTGAAGACAGGGTTGATTTATTATACAGAATAGCTTCATTATATCAAGAAATTACTGAATACAATATTGCCATTCGCTACTTATTATATGCCTATTCCATCGAAAATAATTCATTGAATATCAACTTTGAGTTAGGTTATTGTTTTGAGTGTATTGACGAATTCGATAAAAGTGCAAAGCATTATAACCTTTACCTTGATATAAACCCATATTCTTCAAGTGTTTGGTATAACTTGGGTATTGTTTATACAAGGACAGGGGATTTTGATAAAGCTCTTGAAGCATATGATTATTCCATTGCTATTGATCCTGCAAATAGTTCAGCAATACATAATAAAGCCAATACTCTGGCTACGATTGGAAGATATTCGGAAGCAATTGAAGAACTCACAGAATTAATCAAGTATGAACCAGAAAACCCAAGACTTTATGTTTCAATTGGTGAATGCTATGAAAAATTATGTCTTTACGATAAAGCTTTAAGCACATATAATAGAAGTATAGAGATATTCCCATCATATGCAGAAGCATATTTTGGAATTGGCTTGATAAAACTTAAAACACAGCAACCCAATCTAGCATTGGAGAATATTAATAAAGCTATAGCCATCGAACCGGAAAACTATGACTTCTGGCTTGGTTTAGCTAGGGCTAAATACGAGATAAATAGAATTGATGATGCCATAGATGCATACCGGCAAGCGACCCTTCTTAATCCTGATGAACCTGATGCGTTCATAGGTATGGCAGAAACTCTACTTTACAAGGAAGCATTCGCTGATGTTGAAGAACTTTACGATGAAATTGCTGAAAGATTTAGCGAAACCTACCCTCTTAAAGTTATTTGTGCTGCAGCAATGTATTTACAAAATAAGCCTCATAAAGCCATTGAATTGCTTAGAGGTGCCAAGAAAATTGCTCCAAGCGCAATCGATGAGTTCTTTTCGATTGTTTCAATTATCAACGATGATAGTTTTGTTAGTAGGGTAAAACTCCTATAGTTTTTTATCAAATTGTTTTTCCCAGTGCTTAGATATAATCTTATTGTTTTGGCTTTAAGATTTATAAGAATTTCTATTAGACTTCTGGTTATTATTTCTTCAAATTTTACTTTAGATTTGCCATAAAATCACAAAATCTTTTTTACAGCCTATTAATTTAATAAATTGTTTATGTATAAGCTGATTAAACAATACGCAATGCTGTTAGCTAAAGGCATGGGAATGGGTGCTGCCAATGTAATCCCTGGCGTTTCAGGTGGAACCATAGCGCTTATTACTGGCATTTTTGAAAGGATAATCCATGCCATTAAATCATTTGATACAACTGCAATAAAGCTATTATTCAAGGGAAAGATTAAAGAGCTGATTAAGTATGTTGATTTCTACTTCCTTATTGTAGTTCTATCGGGAATGGTTATCAGCATAGTAACTTTAGCTAAACTATTAAAATACCTTTTTGTAAGCCACCCGGTTTATATATGGTCTTTCTTCTTTGGACTAATCATAGCATCGGTATACTATGTTGGTAAAACTGTTGTAAAGTGGAATGCTGGTGTAGTTTTTTCTTTTGTTTTTGGAACTGGTATCGCCATTTGGATATCGTATATGAATCCATCAACACCCAACGATTCCTTTATTTACCTTATGATTTGTGGGGTTGTTGCCGTTTGCAGTATGATACTACCGGGTCTCTCAGGTTCCTTTGTTCTAATCCTCATGGGCAATTACGAACTTGTTATGATCGATGCTGTGAATGAAGGAAATATCGGTATACTTGCACCAGTAGTTTTGGGTGGAATTATCGGAATTCTTGCTCTATCCCATATCCTGTCGTGGATCTTTAAAAAATATAAGGATCAAACTATTGCCCTACTTACTGGTTTTATTCTTGGATCTCTGAGCATTCTTTGGCCTTGGAAAACAGAAATCTACAGAACTGATGTTTTGGGTGAATTTATTCTAAAGAACAATGAGAAAATTGTACAAGGCTATAAACTCTTCCTACCTAATTCGTTTAATACCGAAGTTTTAATGGCTATCGTATTGGCAATTCTAGGTCTGTTAACCATAGCATTGATCGAAGTATTAGCTAAGGGTAAAGAAGAAGAAAGCAAAAAGGATACTCATTAAATTGTTTATCAAACGGTTAGTTATTATTTCTTTACATGATACAGTTAAGAAATTTTTCAATTATTTTACTAACAATTCTATTCCATTCCAGTCCATTACCTGCTCAGGACAGTGGTTGTAAAGTAAATAATATTCAGTTCAAATCAGGTGAAACTATTACATACAGAGCTGTTTACAACTGGGGTTTTATATGGGTAAATGCAGGCGATGTAATTTTTACTGTATCTGATACTTTATACCTTGGTCAACCTGCTTTCCATTTTAAATCTCTTGGATGGACCCTCAAACAGTATGATTGGTTTTTTAAAGTTCGCGATAGGTTTGAATCCATAGTTCATCAGGAAACTTTACAACCTTTTTGGTTTGAAAGGGATACTTATGAGGGAAGCTATAAAGCTTATAATCGCTACATATTTAGGCATGAAAAGAATGAATTGGATATAATCAGCGAAACATCTGAAAGACCATTTAAGCGTGAAATTTTACCTTTAAAACCTTGCACATTTGATGTATTGAGTGCTATTTATTACTGTCGCAGCATAAACTTTAATCAGTATAAAGTTGGAGAAAAGATCCCTCTCACAATGGCAGTGGACAACGAGGTTTTCGAGCTGTTTATTAGATACCTTGGCAAAGAAGTTCTGAAAATGCGCGATGGAACCATTTTTAATACCATTCGTTTTTCGGTTATGCTGGTAGAAGGTACTATCTTTAAAGGTGGCGAAGATCTATTCGTTTGGGTAACCGACGATCAAAACAGAGTACCTGTTTTAGTCGAAGCCAAAATATTAGTGGGTTCTGTAAAGGCGGTGTTAACAGGCATGGAAGGGCTAAAATATCCTGTAACTTCAATGGTTAATCCAAAATGATTTATAGAAATTCTCCAAAAAAAAATATCTGTTCCTAAATAGATTATCTTTAGATTTCATTAATAAAAACTCAGCATGAGCCTGAGATTAAAGTATAGACGATTTGTTTTTACTCTACTTTGCATTTCCAGTTTGCTGGTAATTGCCTATAATCTGAAAACGCCACTATTCCGGTTAATGCTAAACAACCGAATTGAATGGTTAAGGCAAAATCATCAAATAAATATCACTTATAAAGCGGCTAAAGTAATTGGCATAAATCAAATTAGAATAGATCAATTCACAGCAAATCGCAAAGAAAATGAGCCATTAATACAGGCAAAAAGAGTTGATATTAAATTATCCTTATGGAACTTGATTACAAATAATCTAACCCCCAAATACATTAAAATTGATACCCTTGAGTTAAGCCTTAATCGTTTTACTGAAAATTTGAAACATACTGAAGATAATAATTCGATAAATGCAAATAGCACACATATAAAAAAAATAATTACCCCAAGAGCAGCTAAACCATTTAATATAAAGCAAATATACCGTATTTTAAGGGTAATATCAGGATTGTCAAATTCCGAAATTGAAATAAACCATTTTACCCTAAATGCTAAGAAAGATGATTTAGATTTTCACGTTATATCTGAATATTTTTCAATCCTTAACCGAGAAATACTTGCGCAGGTTAGAATTATTGAAAATGCACATTCCAACTATTTTGAGGTATCAGGAAATACAATTAAATCGAATAATGGCCTGAATATTAAAGTCAAAACACTCGATGGGAGTAAAATTCAAATTCCAACCGATCTGGCAATCAAAAATTTGAAATTCGAAATTGATTCTTTTCAACTTTCCGTTTCATGCTCATCCCTAAAAAGTGATAGTATATACATAATGGGTGTTATGGAAGTTTTGGGTACTAAAATTTTTCATCCAAAACTTGCCGAAAATGAGATTTCTATTAAGTATACCGGAACTAACTTCGGTGCATCTATATCATCAAATGGTTTGATTTTGGATAGCACTACACACTTTGCCATAAATAAATTGCTTGTTCCCATTGAGGTTTCAATTACAAAT
>Ga0334890_1003142_pt1 | contig 17320 bp, 11 predicted proteins | sample GraSluR1_MG_3_FD_207220 | JGI IMG/M metagenome (GOLD analysis project Ga0334890, IMG submission 207220) | Sludge microbial communities from methane-producing bioreactor in Wageningen University, Netherlands - Granular Sludge_31_08-R1 | ecosystem: Engineered > Bioreactor > Anaerobic >... | reverse complement strand
GCACGACCAACTCGGGACTTGCCCGCATTCGACTCTCGGTCGAGCAGGCTCCTCGCCAGCACAGCACCGAGGACACGCGCAAGATCGCCAGGCCCCCAGACCCAGCGCGCCGGGGGTCGTTCCGCGTGCGTGTAGTTGGCGTAAGTCCGCGCGTACTTCCATTCAACGCCAAAGCGGTACACGGCGAAGGGCTGTGCGACCGGGAAGGCCGACACCACCGACAGGGCGAGCCGCGCCTCGACTCCGGGATGTCCGTCGGCGAACAAGGACGGCAGCCATTCGGGTGGCAGCGGCTCCCAGCGGACATTACCCTCCCGGAAGTTCCGGTTGCGGTCGATGCGATCCAGCGCAGTGACGATCGCGTCAAGTAGCGCGATGCCCGCGTCGGAGCGATTCGGCTCCGCTGCGACGTCGAGGAGCGCCGCCTCGATGGGCCCGCGAAGCCCCTCGAAGCGCCACCGCTGGCCCACCTTCCGGTCACGAGGGAAGCCGCGCTGCTCGATCAGGGCGGTGACGCGCTCGAGCGTCGACGAGGTTGCCCTGCTCGCCAGCTCAGTACTGGTGTCGAGGGAGAAGCGAGCCTCCAGTCGGGGCTCGAACGTGTTGGCGCTTGTCGTTCTGCCAAGCGTGAAGCGACGAAACTCGCGGATACCAGCGTCCACGCCTCGCTCTCGAATCGCCGTTGCGAATGCGGCGGGCGTCACCGCGCCGCGCCCGTGTAACTCCGCTCGCCCACGCGAGAACAGCGTCGTCGTCTCAGCAAGGCTCATTGGGCGGGCCCAGATGGGCGTCCAGATCTCGCCCAGTATTCGACCGGCCTCGCCAGCAGCCTCGGGAGCGACCGGCTGGGTGACAAAGGGGAACGCGCCGATGGCACGCGCACGAGCACCGAGGCGTCGAGAAGCACTACCAGCGAGAAGCGACAGTCCTTCGCACGCCAGCACCATGGCCCAAGGCGAAAGCTGCCCCTCGCGCGCAGGCGCCTGGCCGCTGTTGTACAGTTTCGTGGCCCCGCTGAACCAAGAGCCCGCGGCGAGCTTGTCAAGCAGCCAAGTGAGCGGGTGCCCAAGGAGGAACGCGTTTAGCTCGCTTCGCCGCGTATCAGGAGCGGCGGCCGCGTCGCCGCCTCGGCCCACCTTCTTCTTTCCGCGGCCCTTAGCTGCCTTGGGTGCGGCCGCGAGTACATCGACGGCCCGCTTCCAGCCAGCCGAAAAGTCACGACGACCTGCATTACCGCCGCTGCCCAGGAGCGGGTTGAAGCTCACGCGTGCGTGCGGGACCGCATGCGCAGCGAAGAATTGAAGCTGGCTCTCCGGTGCCTCGGCCTGCCAGAGCGCGAGCGGCGCGCCCGACTTGGCCTTCGTGCCCTTCTTTTGCGCATCGGACCACGCCTTGTCGTACTGGGTCCACTCGCGCTTGGGGACATCTGGCTGGCCCTGCGTACCTGCAATTCGCACCAGCTCATCGAGCAGTTCGTCGAGCGTCGGCGGGCCTCCGACCACCTGCAATACCTCTTCACACCAAGCGATGCGCGTGCTCGGCCACTTCCGGCTGAGCACGCGCAGGAGACCGAGCGACGCGAGGTAGTTGCCGAGGCTGTCGGGCGACAAGCCGGGCAACGCCAGAACCGGAAGGCGAATCTCAGCGATCATTGCGCACCTCGCTCGGCTTGAGAGCACCTGTAGCGTGCGCTGGATCGCTCGCGCGCCAGTCTGCGACGCGGACGAGCGCTTCCAGGTACGCCAGCGCGAACGGACCAAGCTGACGTGGCTCCGCTTTGGGTACAACGCCGGCGTCGGTCGCATCTTCGGGGCGCCATGGACCGAGCAAGTCGGCGACGAGGCCCGTCCAGCCGTGCCCAGTCAATACGAACGCGTCGCCGTCCCAGCGGCCCTCGGCGCCGTCCTTCGCGATGGAGAAGTCGAGCGGCCACCTGTCGGCACCGATCACGAGCACGTTCGGATCAGTTCGCACGCCGAAAACGTCATCGCCTTCGCCTGTCGTCGAGCGCATCACGGTGCGCGCCTTTCCGTGGTGCGTGGCTGCCAGGTAGACCGCGAGCGCCGGGTATGGCTTCGCCTCGCTGGCTCGGTACTTCCTCCACATCGCAAGGGCAGAGGCGACTTCATGGCGAAGCCCGGGGCGGAACTGGAGGTGGCCTGCCCAACGAACACCGGTGACAGCGCACAGCGACCTCAGCTCAGCGTCGCTGAGCCTGTCGTCCATGGCCCACCGAAGACGAACGACGTCCTCACGACCGCGGCGGCGTGCTTCATCCGGCAGTGCATGGGCCTGCGGTCGAAGCTTCGCGAACTTTGTGCGGACAGCGGAATCGTCGCCCACCACGTCGGCGGCGACGACGCGCGGGCTCTTGGCGAGCAGCACGTGGGGGATGCCGGAGCGATCCGGCAATGCGGCCTGCCACTGGGGGTGTGCCTTGCCGAGATCGTGAAGTCCCGATGCTTCGACCACGGCGACGCGCTCGTAGCCGGTCAGGGAGAGTGCATCGCACATCTTCTCTGCCTCGCAGCGTGCGTCATTGAGGTGGTCCTCGAGGCGCGACCAGTAGCCGATCTCGGTCCAGGCATCATCTCGGAGGGTCGCGCCTCGTCCGGCGCGTGGCACTTCGGCGAGGACGTTCGTCTTGTCACCCGTCCACCCTTCGGTGCCGTCGTAGCCACCTACGTCGCGCTTCAGCATCACTAGCATGCCGGGTCGGATGTCCCAATGATTCACGCGCTCCCAGCGATCGAGCTCGTCATCCCACAGCCAAGCCTTCCCCTTGCTGCTCTCCAGCATCTTCTGGACGCGAAGAAAAGATACGGGGCAGCCCTCCGTCGCGGGTTCCAGCAAAGGCCCGTCGAGATCGTCGCCGCGCGGAGGGCTGTCCCCCGACCAGTCGCGCCAAAACACTGTCACGTCGAGGTCGGGATCGGTGCCGCGCACGAAGGCGCTGACGTCGGTAAATCCGCCGTGAACGTCGCGTTCCGTAGAGAAGAGCCCGTGGACGTCGAGTGCACGCGGAAGAGGGCTTGGCTTGGGCTGAAGCGCTTCCTTGAGTTCCTCTGCGTAGGTCTTTGTCAGCGTGGCGATGGCCTCCGCGAAAGGACTCTCCTGCGAGAAGGGTGCAAACGCGTCTACGAGCTTCTTCGCGCACGCGATGTCTGCCACCTCGTACGGCCCGATTCGTTCGATCTTCTTGTCGCCCCCCGCCTTTGGCGTCTCCCAGACCCACGCACTTGCTTCCTGGTCGTCCCCCTTTCGGTTCAGACGTCCCAGACGTTGCAGCATCGAAGCCCACGGCGCGAGCTCGGTCCAGAGCCGATGCGCCGAGATGTCCACGCCCGCCTCGATGACCTGCGTGCTCACGCAGAACAGCCCCGGATCGTCGTTCGGGAGCGTGCCCGCTTTGCGGTTGGCATCGAACTCAAGGAGGCGTTGTTCATGTTGAGCGCGATCCTCGCGCCGGAATCGAGATGTAAGGAGCACCTTGTCATCGATCGACGACAACGCGCCGAACACCGCGCGCGCCATGTCGACCGTGTTGCAGATAACGAGCGTGAGGGTGCCCGCCACGTGCTTCGCCTTCACCGAGGCGGCGATGAGGTCGGGCGTGACCGTCGCCGCCTGTGCTACGCCTCGCTTCGTGCGTCCGCCAGTCTTCGACTCCGATGCATCGGGTTGCCACCACGCCAGAGGACGCTTCGCTTCTCTCCACCACTCGAGTCCCTTGTCATCATCGAGCGCCGTCTTGAGCCGGTCTTCGAATGCGATCTGCTCCTGCGACGGTTCGCTGAGCGCCTCGCGTACTCGATCCGTGGTACTCAGGAACGCTGTGCCGACGGTGGCGCTCATCCACGTCGTCAGGCACGGCTTCAACGACAGGAACCGCTTTCGTCGCATCCAGTCGAGCTGCGACGTCGTCCAAAGCCCCGGCCCCATGAGCTGGACCTCGTCGATGAGCCACCGGCAGTCGTTGTTCAGCAGGCCGAAGTGAACCGGCCACTCGAAGCGGCTCATGGCGTAGCCGCGATTGAGCGCGCGAGAGAGAAGCTGGTCCTGCGTACCTACGAGAATCCAGGGCTGGTCGGGCTGACGAACCCACTCGTCGTCGATCGCACCGCCCATGAGCTGGTAAACGCCAACGTCGATCTCGGGCTTCGTGGCCTTGAGCGCGTCGAAGTACGTCCTTAAGCGCCGCACTGTCTGCGCCACGAGGCTGCGCATCGGTAGGCAATAGACGAGGTGGCGTGGTTCAGGTTGCCCATCAGCAAAAAGACGCCATGCCCAAACGAGCGCAATTTCCGTTTTCCCTAGACCAGTTGGAATGGAGAGAGCTTCCGGCAATCCGTCCAGTGCGACTTGGAGTTGCCAACGGTACGGCGTGTATCCTCCGGAGGCGGTCCCGAAGAAGTCCGTAAAGCTGTTCGTTCGCAGATCCGTCGCGTGCACCTTTCCCGCCCCCACTTGGGCTTACACGAACTCGCTATAGCACGATGTAGCGAGATTTCGCGCCTGCCGAACGCCGCAGCTCTTAACCAATCCGCTACGGTTCGTGTAAAGCCGGCCCCAGGCTCTTTATAGCATGGCCAGTGCGGCGCTATCAAGCAGAAGAATAGGGGACCCGTATTCCATACCACGGAACGGAAACAATATTTTTCTCGATCATATGCCGATATCTCGTGTTGATCTTCTCCCACCTCCCTCCTGCCCTCCCTACGCCGTCCGTGCTACGTTTCTGCCGGCATCGATCGACCCCCTACCGGTGGACCGCCCAGACCGACATCCCCCTCGCCGACTTCCAGGCCCACATCCGCCGGGGCATCTCCGACGAACGGCCCTCGATGCCGCGCCCGTCGACCCGGCGATCAGCCGCGCCCCGGCGCGCCCGAGCTAAAAACCCGCGGCCGCATCTACACGAAACACCTGCGGCCGCCCTCTCGACCTCTTCCCGAGCCACCCGGACGCGCCGCGCGCTGTCTTTGTTGCGGCGAACTTCGAGAGTATGGTATTCTTATCACGTCCGGCTCGATTTTCGGCATCAATCGCGAGGGGAGGCTGCGATGAAATTATGGCCAACGATCACTATATTGGTTCTGCTGACGAGCGGAGCTGCGGCGCAGGCAGACTACAACTGGGAGTTTAGAGGCAATCGATTGGGCATCTTTACGACCAACGTTCTGCCGGGCCATATCAGTCCATGGCCCAGTTGCGCCGCGTTCAACGACCTGGCGAAAATCGAGTATACGCCCTACAACCAGTTCTCGGTCTACATCATGTCGTGCGCGACGGATGATCCTGTTCTCGGATTCGATGCCTCTATTATCCTGCCGCCTGAGGTGACAGCGCTTTCCATCGAGCCGCCGCCGGGAACCTTCTGGATCAATCTCGGCACCGCCACCAACATCCTCTCCGGTTACGCCCTCCCGGTCATGCCCGATGGAAACGACAACGTCCACCTCGCCACCTTGAACCTGCGAGCAACTGCGGTCGTCGTGGACGCTATCTATATGGGCCCATCGGAGCCATCGGGGATCGGCGGCGACGGCCCCACGCTCAACATCGGCGGCGAGTATATGCGCGCGAACTTCATCAATCGCACGGACGGCTGCGTACTCGATCCCCCGCCTGTCGGCATCGTCGCGTTTTTCTTCGATTCAGTTGATGCATGCTGCGGTCACCCGGTTGCGACCGAGTCCCACACCCTGACCTCGGTCAAGGCGCTGTATCGCTGATATGGGGTGACCCCTCGTCGCGGGCTGCCTTCGCTTTCGTAGGCAGCCCTTTTCGATGGGAGGTATAGGCATTCCAATCGCATCGTTCCGCCGCCCCAGCCGTCCCCCGAATAGCCGTGCTCCGTTCATTCGACCACAATCCCCGCCGCCGCGCAACGCCAAAAGTCCCCGAACACCGCCCTAAGCGCCTTTGGAGCCCGGTTTCCCACGAAGCACGCATCGCAAGCCGCGTCGACTGCCGACGCAAGAGCGGCCTGTTCAGATCTGGTCCCCACCGTCACCAAGTGCTACGTTTCCCGTGGATACCCACCGACCACCCAAGCGGAGGACCCCTCGTGGCCGACCACGCCCAGACCGACCTCCCCCTCGCCGACTTCCAGGCCCACATCCGCCGGGGCATCCCCGACGCGCTGCCCGAACGGCCGCCGGTCGACCCCGCGATCAGCCGCGCCCCGGCGCGTCCGCTGACCCTGAGCGCGGACGAGCAGCGCCTCGCCCTGGCGAACGCCCTGCGCTATTTCCCCGCGCACCTGCACGCCCGGCTCGCGCCCGAGTTCGCGGCTGAACTGAAAACCCGCGGCCGCATCTACATGGAGCGCCTGCGGCCGCCCTACCCGATGCGCGCCCGCCCGCTGAGCGACTACCCGGCCCAGTGCGCCCCGGCCGCCGCGATCATGCTCATGATCCAGAACAATCTGGACCCCGCGGTCGCGCAGTATCCCTACGAACTGATCACCTACGGCGGCAACGGCACGGTCTTCCAGAACTGGGCGCAGTACCTGCTCGTGATGCGCTACCTGAGCGAGATGACCGAGCAGCAGACCCTGGTCATCTATTCCGGCCACCCCCTCGGCCTGTTCCCGAGCCACCCGGACGCGCCGCGCGTCGTGGTGACCAACGGCATGGTCGTGCCCAACTACAGCCGCGGCGACGACTACACGCGCCTGGCCGCGCTCGGCGTGACCAGCTACGGCCAGATGACCGCCGGCAGCTACATGTACATCGGCCCGCAGGGCATCGTGCACGGCACGACGATCACGATCCTCGGCGCCGGCCGGCTCTACCTCGCCGGCAAGGGCGGCGCGGCCGGCGCGGCGCCCGGCGACCTCTTGGCCGGCAAGCTCTACGTCACCAGCGGCCTCGGCGGCATGAGCGGCGCCCAGGGCAAGGCGTCGGTGATCGCCGGCTGCGTGGGCGTGATCGCCGAGATCGATCCCGCCGCCGCGCACAAGCGGCACCGGCAGGGGTGGGTCGATGAGATCCACAGCGACCTGAACAGCCTGTTCGGCCGCATCGCCCACGCCAAGAAGAACCGCGAGGCCGTCGCGCTCGCGTATCTCGGCAACGTCGTCGACCTCTGGGAAGCGCTCTTGAAGAGCGACATCGAGGTCGAGCTGGGCAGCGACCAGACCTCGCTGCACAACCCTTACGCCGGCGGCTACTATCCGGCCGGCCTCTCGCTCGACGAGGCCAACGCGATGATGGTGCGCGATCCCGCCGGCTTCAAGGAGCGCGTCCAGGCCTCGCTGCGGCGGCATTTCGGCGCCATCGACAAGCTGGCCAGGCAGCGCGGCCTGCATTTCTGGGACTACGGCAACGCGTTCCTGCTCGAGTGCTCCCGCGCCGGGCTCGACATCGCGCTGCCCGACGGCCGTTTCACCTACCCGAGCTACGTCGAGCACATCATGGGACCGTTGTGCTTCGACTACGGCTTCGGCCCGTTCCGCTGGGTGTGCACGAGCGGCAAGCCGGAAGACCTCGCCGCCACCGACCGCCTCGCCGCCGGCGTCATCGAGATGCTCGCCGCCGAGGCGCCGCCCCAGACCAGGCAGCAGTATCTCGACAACCTGCGCTGGATCAAGCAGGCCGGCCAGAACCGGCTCGTCGTCGGCAGCCAGGCGCGCATCCTCTACAGCGACGAGGAGGGACGCCGGCGCATCGCCGCCGCGTTCAACCAGGCCGTCGGCTGCGGCGAGATCTCCGCGCCGATCGTCCTGGGCCGCGACCATCACGACGTCTCCGGCACCGACAGCCCCTACCGCGAGACCGCCAACATCCACGATGGCAGCCGGTTCTGCGCGGACATGGCCGTGCAGAACTGCATCGGCGATGGCTTCCGGGGCGCCACCTGGGTGAGCCTGCACAACGGCGGCGGCGTGGGCTGGGGCGAGGTCATCAACGGCGGGTTCGGCCTGGTGCTCGACGGCAGCCGGGACGCCGAGCGGCGCTTGCATCTGATGCTGGGCTGGGACGTCAACAACGGCATCGCCCGGCGCGCCTGGGCGCGCAACCAGCCGGCCGAGTTCGCCATCGGGCGCGCCATGGCCCGCGACGCGCTCTTGCGGGTCACCCTGCCCAACCACGCCGACCCCGCGGTGCTCGACGCCGCGCTCGAAGGATAGCGCCCATGACCGAACAGCGAGCCGAGCGCCTGCGGCGCCCCTGTGTGGCGGCCCTCGACGCGATCCTGGGCGAGGTCCTGCCCGTCCTGGACGACGGTTTCGTGCGCGTCGTCGACTACCTCGGCGACGACGCCGCCGTCGTGCAGGCCGCGCGCGTCAGCTACGGCCAGGGCACCAAACACGTCAGCGACGACCGCGGCCTGATCCGCTACCTGCTGCGCCACCGTCACACCACGCCGTTCGAGATGTGCGAGTTGAAGCTGCACGTGCGGGTGCCGATGGACGCCTGGCGGCAATGGATCCGGCACCGCACCGCCTCGGTCAACGAGACCAGCACGCGCTACTCGATCGCGATCGACGCCGCCCAGCGCACCGCGCCGACGGCTTGGCGCGGCCAGGCGGCCAACAACCGCCAGGGCAGCGAGGGCCTGCTGCCGGCCGAGCTGGGCGCCGAGCTGTCGCGCCAGGAGACCGAGCTGCAGGAACGGGCGCGCGCCGTCTACAACGAACGGCTGGCGCGCGGCGTCGCGCGCGAACAAGCCCGCAAGGACCTGCCCCTGTGCACCTACACCGAGGCCTATTGGAAGCTCGATCTGCACAATCTGCTGCATTTCCTCGGCTTGCGCATGGACAGTCACGCGCAAGCCGAGATCCGCGCCTACGCCACGGTGATCGGCGAGCAGATCGTCGCCCGTTGGGTGCCGCTGGTGTGGGAAGCGTTCTGCGATTACCGCGGCGGCGCCTTGAGCCTCTCGCGCCTCGAACGCGGCATCCTGGGCGCGCTCGGGCGCGGCGACACCGAGGCTGCTCTGGCCATCGCCCGCGAAGCGGGCTGGCTGGCTGTCGCAGCCGAAACCGGCCGGCTCGCACGCAACCGCGAACGCGCCGAATGCGAGGCCAAAGCCCGCGAACTGGGCATCGCCCTGCCGTGGCTCGACTCCACGCGGCAGGCTGCCGATCAGGCTTGACTTGCCGCCCTCGGCTATCTAACTTCGCCTTTTCTATGGCGGTTACATTGACGGCGCCGCACGCGCCAAACGGCAAGCGCGGCGAGCAAGGAGAAACGCCATGCAGCAACTGATCATCCACGAGGTCGGTCCGCGCGACGGTTTGCAGGTCGAGAAACAAGCCGTCCCGTTCGAGCGCAAGGTGGCCTGGATCGAGGGGCTGGCCGCAGCGGGCGTCGACATCATCCAGCTCGGGTCGTTCGTCCACCCGGAAAAAGTGCCGCAGATGGCCGACACGGATCGTCTGTTCACGCACTTCTCGGCGGCGGCGAACCGGCCGGCGGGGGTCGTGTTCTCCGGGCTGGTGCTGAACGAGCGTGGGCTCGAGCGCGGCCTGGCCTGCGGGGTCGACATGTTCTGCATGGGCGTGTCGGCCTCCGAGACGCATTCCCGCAAGAACACCGGCATGAGCCCCGGCGAAGCCCTGGCGCGCATCGTCCCGATGGCCAAGCAAGCGCAGGCCGCGGGCAAGCTCGTGCAGGTGTCCGTGCAGTCGGCCTTCGGCTGCGGCTTCGAGGGGCCGATCCCGCGCGAGCGCGTGCTCGCCCTCGTGCAGGATTACCTCGCCGCCGACATCGGGGCGATCAGCCTGGCCGACACCGCCGGCCACGCCAACCCCGCGCAGGTCGAGGAGCTGCTGGGCGCCATCAAAGCGCTCGACCCCGCGGTCCAGCTCACCGCCCACTTCCACAACACTTATGGACTCGGACTGGCGAACTGCTGGGCCGCGATCAAGGCCGGCACGCGTTCGCTGGAAGCCGCCTGCGGCGGCCTGGGCGGCTGCCCGTTCACCAAGGTCCCGGCCGGCAACGTCTCGACCGAAGATCTCGTGCACACGCTCCAGCGCATGGGGCTGCGGCGGGACGTCGATCTAGAGGCGCTGGTCGAGGTCGCGCGGAACATCGGCCGCTTCTTCGACCGCGAGCTGCCAGGGTTCATCCTCAAGTCGGGTTCGATCGTCGATTTCGCGCCGGCATCACCGGCGTCGCCGGCGTAGGCAAGCAAGGAGACGGACATGAAGCTTCTCGAGGGCATCCGCGTCCTGGATCTGACCAACGTCCTATCGGGCCCCTTCGCCACATTGCACCTGGCCTTGCTCGGCGCCACGGTGATCAAGATCGAAAATCCCCAGGACGGCGACCTCGCGCGCAAGCTCGGCAACCGGCCCGATCTGAACAAACAGCTCATGGGCACGAGCTTTTTGGCGCAAAACGCCAACAAGAAGTCCGTGACGCTCGACCTCAAGGCCCCCGAGGGCAAGGAGATCTTCCGCAAGCTGGTCGCGACGGCCGACGTCGTGGTGGAGAACTTCCGCCCCGGCGTGATGGACCGCCTCGGTTTCGGGTGGAACAGCTTGCGCGCCCTTAACCCGCAAATCATCTACTGCGCGATCTCCGGCTTCGGCCAAACCGGCCCCGACGCCTTCAAGCCCGCCTACGACCAGATCATCCAGGGCCTGTCGGGCGTCATGGCCGTCAACGGCGACGAGCGGCTGAACCCCCTGCGCTGCGGATTCCCGGTCTGCGACACCGTCGGCGGCCTGAACGCGGCGTTCGCCATCATGGCGGCGCTCTACGGTCGCGAGCGCACCGGCCAGGGCCAGATGATCGACGTCGCGCTGCTCGATTCGATCATGCCGTTGATGGGCTGGGTCGCGGCCAACCTGCTGATCGGCGGCCAGCACCCGGTGCCGATGGGCAACGACAACTTCACGGCCGCGCCGTCGGGCACGTTCGCCACCCAGGACGGCGGCATCAACATCGCCGCCAACCAACAGAAACAGTGGGAAGACCTCGCCCGCGTCCTGGACCTGCCCGAACTCGTCGAGGATCCCCGCTTCAAAGAGCGCGACACGCGCAAGGCCAATCGCAAGCTGCTGACTCCGCTGCTCGAAGCCAAGCTCACGCAGCAGCCCACGCGCTACTGGGTCGACAAGCTGAACGCGCTAGGCATTCCGTCGGGCGCGGTGATCGGGCTCGAGGAAGCGCTCCTGCAGCCGCAGTGCGAGCACCGCGAAACGCTGCGCAAGCTCGCCGTGGCAGGCATCGGCGAGATCCCGTTCTTCAGCCTGAGCGCCAAATTCTCCGGCACGCCGGGCCAGCTCGAGGCGCCGCCGCCGCGCCTCTCCGAACACACGGCGGCGGTGCTGGCGGAAATCGGCTACACCGCCGAGGACGTCGAGGCGCTGAAGCAGAAGGGCGTGATCTGACCGCCAACACATTGTTGACAAGTCGGCTCCAAAAAGAGTACAATCGGCTTAATTCGCCCCCGCGGGGATCGTGTTCTGTTCCTACTGACCACTGAACCCTGGCCTCGTCCGAGGTCGGGAACGATCCGCGCGGGGATGCGTGTCGTGCGGTGTTCGCTGTGAAAGGAGAATTCCATGCGTGTCCTCGTTACCGCTCTCTTGGCCATCTCGCTCGCCGGTGCAGCGCTGGCGGTCGACCGCGACGCCATGCTCGACAATCCCAACGCCTACGTGCAGCCGGAGAACTGGAGCGCTGATCTCGAAGGCGATGGACCGGTGGTCGTGGTGGAGCGCTCGACCATCGTGTTCAGCAATCTCACCGACTTCCTCGCCATCATCAGCCCGGGCTATTACTTCGACAACTTCAGTTGGGCCACCTGGGGTGTGCCGAACGATCCCAGCTACTTCTTCGGCCCCGTCAATGGCTACAGCTACACCGCCTCGGCGTCGAACGGACTCTTCGGCATCCCCGGTGCCATTTCCACGAACTCGGCCCTCGATCCGATCACCATCGTGTTCGACGGCGCTCCGGTCACCGCGGTGGCCGGCGATTTCTTCTGCACCGACTTCGACGGCTATCCGGTCTCGGTCAATACGATCGTCACGCTGGCCGACGGCACGGTCGTCACACTGGCGTATCCCACCGTGTTCGTGGGATTCGTCAGCACGGTGCCGATCACGTCGCTGATCCTCGATACGGACTCGCTGACCAACGCGTGGCTGACGTTCGACAACTTCTACGTCGGCGAGGCCGGCACCATCGCCACCGAAGGCGCCACGCTCAGCAGTGTGAAGGCGCTCTTCCGGTAGCCTGCCCGCCAAACCAACAGACGCCTGACCGGCGACTGTGATCTGGAGAGCCGAGGACGATCCTCGGCTCTCCCGTTTTCGCGGCGTTTCGGTGCGGCGCGGCGCCGGCGGCCGGGCCGGGCGCGGGCAAGCGTTAGCGGGCCCGTTCCTGCAGAAGCAGCTTGCGCGCGTAGGGGATCAGGCCGCCCGCGTCGACGATCGCCTGGCGCGCTTTTGGCAAGGGAACGATCGGATGCGCGGCGCCCTTGGTCTTGTTGCGCACTTCCGTGGCGGTCAGTTCCAGCTCGTCGCCCTCAGCCGCGTCGATGGTGGGACAGATCACCGTCCGCAAGCCGACGTTGATGGCGTTCTGCAGGAAGATGCGCGCAAAATCTCGCGCGACCACGGTCAAGCTGGCCAGGCAACTCGCCGCTTGCTCGCGGCTCGAACCGCAGCCGAAGTTCTTGCCGCCGACGATCACGGCGCCGGCGGGCAAGTCGCCGGCCTTGACGCGCGCGTTGAACTCCTTGTAGTCGGCGAACGCGAACTGAGGCGTTTCGCTCGGCAAGACCGTGGCCATGAAGCGGCCCGGATAGATGGTGTCGGTCGAGACGTCGTCGCCGACCTTGAACACGACCTTGGCCATGTCAGACCGCCTTTCTCGGATCGGAGATCACACCGGTAAGAGCCGACGCGGCCGCCACCGCGGGCGAACACAGATAGACCTCGGCGTTGGGATTGCCCATGCGGCCCTTGAAGTTGCGGTTGGTGGTCGACAGCGCCACCTCTTGATCGCCGAGGGCGCCCTGGTGCACGCCGAGGCAGCAGCCGCAACCGGGGTTGACGATGACGGCGCCCGCGTCCACGAGGGTTGCCAGCGCGCCGCTCTTGAGCGCGTCCTTGTAGATGCGCCAAGAAGCGGGGAAGATCAGCATGCGGGTGCCGCTCGCGACCTTGCGGCCCTTGAGGATCGCCGCCGCCGTTTCGAGGTCGTCGAGGCGGCCGTTCGTGCACGAGCCGATCACGATCTGGTCGATCTTCGTGCCGGCGACGGCGTCGACGGGCTTGACGTTGTCGACGGTGTGCGGGCAGGCGATCTGCGGCGCAAGCTTGCCGACGTCGATCTTGAGCGTCCGTTCGTAGACGGCATCAACATCGGGCACGACCGGCTCGAGCGGATCGATCACCCTCGCTTCCTCGCGCAGGTAGCGCTCGGTCTCCGCGTCGGCGGGGACGATGCCGCTGGTCGCGCCGGCTTCCACCGTCATGTTGCAGATCACCAGGCGGCCCGAGGTGGACATGCGGCGGATGGTTTCGCCGTGGAACTCGATGACCTTGAAGTTGGCGCCCTCGGCCGTCAAGGTGCCGATCAGGTGCAGGATCAGGTCCTTGGGGCCGACGCCGCGCGGAAACTCCCCGCTGACCTCGACCTTGATCGTGCCGGGGACCTCGACGTTCAACACGCGTCCCAAGGTCCACACGGCGGCCATTTCGGTCGCCCCGATGCCGAAAGCCAGGGCGCCGAGCGCGCCGTGGCTCGTGGTATGCGAATCGGTTCCCACGACGACGTCGCCCGGCCGCACATAGCCGTTCTCCGGCAGGATCTGGTGGCAGATGCCCCCCTGGTCGCCGCGCACGTCGTGGAATTTGGCGATCTTCTGCGCCGCCACGAATTCGCGGATCTTCTTCTGGTTGGTCGCCGTCTTGGACGATTCGGCGGGCACGCGATGGTCGAAGATGACGACGATGTTTTCGGGATTCCAGACGCGCGCGTCCAGACCGGTTCCCTTGAAGACCTCGTTGAACTGATTGATCACCAAGGCGGCGTTCTCGTGGGACATCGCCACGCTGACCCGCGGTTCGAGGACGTCGCCCGCCTTGACCGCCGCCTGGCCGGTGGCTTTGGCGAGGATCTTTTCCGCAACCGTCATGCCCATGCTCAGGCTCCTTGAGGCGCCCCGCCGGCGACCGGCTTGGCTGTTTGCTGGCTGAGTGCCGCCCCCGGCGGGCGGATCGAACAGAATGTGTCAACCAGCCCGGGGGGTGTCAAGATCGTCCGCACCCGGCGCGCTACCGCGCGAACAGCGCGGCAGCGCAGCCCGCGGGCGGGCCGGCAACGGCGCGTAACAGGTTTCGCGACAAGATTCGGGATCAATCCCCGCTGCCCCAGACCATCGCGCTTTGCGGTACGACCAACGCGACTGGCACGTGGTCGCTCATCTGCTGGCGGAACACGCCGGCGTCCAGCGCCAGGTCCAAGCGGAGCGTCAGGCAGCGGGCACCGTCAGCGTCCAGCGCCGTAAAGAGCTGGCTGGTCACCAGGATATGGTCGAGGTGGCTGGAGGGCGACGAGCCGCCCGACCGCCACGACCAGCCGCTGGCCGGGCCCTCGGCCACGGCCTGGTCGGCGAAGCGAAAACGGTCGGGCTGCTGATAGAACGCCTCGAAGACGTTTTGCGCCGGCGGATCGGTCAGCACGTCGTTGAGATCGCCCAGCACGATCACCGCGCGGTCGGGGTGCTCGCTCTCGATCCAGGTTGCAAGCGCCTGGCAGGCGGCCCAGCGGCGGTTTTCCTCGTCGCCGGGGTCGTCGCGGTCGAGAACGCCGTCGCCGCAGCACTTCAGATGATTGTTGACCAGTACCAGATCGTGTCCGCGCCAGTTGATGTCCGCGACCAGGGGGCTGCGGGGAAACAGGAGCCTGTCGTCGATAAATATCTCGTTGATCGTGGTCACCGTGACCTCGTCGTCGCGCCAGAGGAAGCCGAGGTTCTGATACTGGTTGGACGTCGCCTGATGGCCCGAGTAGGCGGGCATCGCAGCCACCAGTTCGGTGAACCGAAACGACTGGGCGATTTCCTGGGCGGCGACGATGTCCGCTGCCAGGGCCGTAAGGCTCTGGACCGCCAGCGCCACCTCGGTGGCGCCGGCATCCGTCGCGAAGTTCCGCATATTCCAGGTCACGATCTCGAAGGTCGTGTCGGTGCCGACAGCGTACGCAGCGAACGGATTCTCCGGCGCCGGCGGCAACGGCGACACGACCGGATCGCTGCAGCCGAACAGGCACAACAAAGGCAGCGCCGCAAGGAGCAGCACCCAGCGGTGAACCGGTCGGCGGGAGCACATCGCGCGAAGCATGCTGCGCCATCTTTCGGGCTTGGGGCACCCCGCGGCGGTAGCGCGGGCGAACGGGGCGCCCCTGGTCGACGACTATCAATAATCGTACCCGCAGGGACCCGTGGCCAGGGGAAACGGCTCCGACCCGTCGGGGGGCAATGACGCGCGAGCCAACTCCGCCTCCTGACAACGACGCCCGCCGGTGGTATGTTGTCCCCATACGATCCCAACCAGCGTCGAGGCCGCGTGATGCAGACCGACCATATGCCGGATGATATGAAACCCGAATCGCACGCTCAGGTGCCCGTCGATGATCTGCTCGACTGTGTCTGGCGTCTCGACATGGCGCTGCAGATCACCTACGCCAGCCAGGCGACCCAGGCCATCCTCGGCATCCCCGCCGCGGCGATCGTCGGCAGCCCGCTCGCCGATCACACGACGCCCGCCGACCTCGTCGCGCTGCGCGAGATCGTCGCCGGCGTGCTGGCGGGAACCGACCGCACCGCAGGCCGGCTGTTCACCACGAACCTGCGGCACGCCGCCGGCCACTTGGTGCCCTGCGAGGTGCATAGCCGCTTGCTGCTCGATCGCTACGGCGAGCCCGAAGGCATGGTCGGCGTGATCCGGGACATCAGCGGCCGCGTCCGCCTCGAGCAGGCCTCCCGCCGTACGGAACACCGGCGGTTCGAACTGCAGAAGATGGAGGCTATCGCCCGACTGGCAGGCGGCGTCGTCGGCGATCTGGAAGCGCTATTGGCGGCGCTCGCGCACTGCCCGGAGACCGATCAGCACCCCGAACTGGCGCCCCTGCGCGCGCAAGCCGCGCAGCGCATCGACCAACTGCGAACCTTGGCCGGCAAGCTCGACTTGCAGCGCCGCGAGTTGGATGTCGACGAACTCGTGAGGTCGCTCGTCGCCGAGCTGCACGCGGACCTGCCCGGCAACATCACCCTGATCCATCAACGCCGCGCCGGCGGTTCGACGATCTGGGCGGATCCGACTCTCCTGCGCGACGTGCTGCGCAGTCTGTGCTTGAACGCCCGCGACGCGATGCCCTTGGGCGGCGTGATCACGATCACGACCGGCCTGCGCGAGGCCGAGTCGGCGCCCGCCGGCCCGCCGAGCGCCGCGCCGCGGCCCTGGGTCACCGTCGCCGTCAGCGATACCGGTCCGGGCCTCGACCAGGCCACGCGCGAGCGCATCCTCGAACCTTTCTTTACGACCAAGACGGGCGGCGGCGGCCTGAGTCTGCCGCTGGCGCACGGCATCGTCGATCAGCACGGCGGACGCCTCGAGGTCGCCAGCGAGCCGGGCAAGGGCAGTTCCTTCTGCGTCCTCTTGCCGGCGCGCTTCGCGGGCGTCGTGCTGCCGGTTGCCGACCAGCCGGATGCGTCGCGCCTGACGGTGCTGCTGGTGGACGACGACCCGGAGATCCTGCGCTACTGCACCAGGATTCTGCGCTCGGGCGGCTTCGAAGTCGTCACCTGCACCGACGGCGCCGAAGCGCTCGCCTACATCGCGGGCGATGAACCGGTCGATCTGGTGGTGTTGGATTGGGCATTGCCGGGACTCGAGGGCCGGCGCGTGCGCGAACAGATGGCCAGACGCCAGCCGCACTTGCCGCTGTTGATCATCAGCGGGCACCTGCGCCAGGAGTACGAGGCGCTCGGCGGCGTCGATCGCGAAACGCCGTGGCTGGTCAAGCCGTTCACACCGACGGCGCTGTTGGCTGCGGTCAAAGCTCTGCTACCGGTACGGGCGCGGGCACCCGGATCCTGAGGCAGACCACGAGCCCGACGAGCGCAATCGCGGCCGCGAGCACAAAGACCCACTGGAAGCCGACGTGCGCCCACAACCAGCCCGAGAACACGGGCAGGGTCATGGCCACGGCGTGATCGATCGTAATGCCGAGACTCATCGTCGGGGTGATGTCCGCGGGGTCGACGGCGATCTTCTTGAGATACGTCGTGCGCGCGACGCGCAGCGCGAAGAGCGTCTGGTCGAGCACATAGGCCACGTAGA
>Ga0334890_1003141_pt1 | contig 17321 bp, 16 predicted proteins | sample GraSluR1_MG_3_FD_207220 | JGI IMG/M metagenome (GOLD analysis project Ga0334890, IMG submission 207220) | Sludge microbial communities from methane-producing bioreactor in Wageningen University, Netherlands - Granular Sludge_31_08-R1 | ecosystem: Engineered > Bioreactor > Anaerobic >... | reverse complement strand
ATGCGATGCCGAAAAGCAACAGGATCACGATCGAAACCGGCCCCATCTGAACCATCGGGTTCAGCGAGTGGTGCCCCGTGAGATACGCCGTGTCGTCACCCAACTTGTAGGCCATGTGCGCATGGGAGAACTCATGGAGACAAATTGAAAACATCACCACCCCCACCCATGCGAAATACATGAAGGGATCTTCAAACAACGTGCTGACGAAAAAGCTCATGCGATTTTTCTAATTATGCGGAGGATCGGGCACTCTGGCAAGACCGCCCGTTCGCTTGACCGCAGAAGAACGGCGGCGCACTATACCCGCATGTCCTGGATAGAGCAGAATAACGGCGATGCAATTCTCACGATCCGCGTCGTCCCGCGCGCGTCGAAAGACGAAGTCGCCGGCGTTCTAGGCGACGCGCTGAAGATCCGTCTCTGCGCGCCGCCGGTGGAGGGCAAGGCCAACGAAGCGCTGGCGCGATTTCTGGCAAAGACGCTGAACGTTCCCCCGCGCTGCGTGGAGATCCTGCATGGCGAAACCGGACGAACCAAGCATGTCCTCGTTCAGGGCATCAGGGCTGCGGTCGCACAGGAAAGATTGTTGTCCGCAACGAAATAGACATCTCTCAGCGTTTCCGCGCGTGCGGTACCCGGCTCTTTGCCAGCTTCTCCGATGCGGCGGCATATCCGCGGCTGATCGCTTCCGCCGCCCGATGAAAATCCATATAGCCCACATCACCGCCGGGTTGAATCAACATGTCCGGCGGCTCAAGCCGGAGGCGTGTTTCCGTGATCTGCGACTGCATGATTACAATGGAGTTGCCCAACACGTCGAACATGCTGGGGCGCGACGCCTGTTCCAACCAATGGCGCGTCTGCTCGCGAAACGGATTCTCAAGCGATTCCAGCTTTCGTTTAATTTCAGCCAGGAACCGATGGGCCCGGGGCGGTTTTCCGTCTTTGCGCTCATCACGCGGTTTATGTGTATCCCTTCCCATGGCTCCGAAGTTCACGTCCACGGCAATCACGAAGTCGGCACCCAGCGAACGCGCGATATTAACGGGCACGGGATTAACCAAGCCTCCATCCACCAGCTCGACATGATTTCGCAGCACGGGCGTAAATATTCCCGGAATGGAAATACTGGCGCGGACAGCCTCAATTAAATCACCTTCACGGATTACAACTTCATTCCCGGTCCGGATGTCGGTAGCCACCGCAGCATAAGGCAGTCGGAGCTCTTGAATGGTACGCCGGGCCAGATGTTCGCGTATAAACTCCACGATCTTTGCGCCGTCAATCAAGCCGGAGCGGGGAAACGACATTTCCAAAAAGTTGGAGAGCGCCTTGCGCCAATCGAGGCGGCGGGCAGAAGATTCGAGCTGGCTCATCCGGTCGGATGCCAGCGCACTGCCCACGAGTGCGCCCATACTCGCGCCCGCAACACAAGCGACCTCAACCCCTGCATCGCGCAGGGCTTTGATCACCCCGATATGCGCCCATCCCCGCGCACCACCGCTGCCCAGCGCCAAGCCAACCCGTTTCAAGAAAACTCCTTGCTATTCGATCATCGCCAGCGTTGCGGCTCCAATTACGCCCGCGTCATTGCCGAGCGCCGCGCTCTTGATCTCCAATCGCTCGAAGAACACCGGGCTCAAGCGCTCCTTCAGGTGTTTTCGAAGCGGATCGAACAGCACCGCGCCGCTCTGCGCAACCCCGCCGCCCACGATGATCGCCTGCGGCTGCAGGAGATAGGTCACCGAGGCAAAAGCCGAAGCGAGGCACTTGGCCATAAAGTCGAAGATCTCGATCGAAAGCTCATCTCCCTGCTCCGCGGCGCGACTGATCAACTCCGGCGTGATCGCGTTAAAATCACCGCCCGCCAATTCCCTCAAACTGGACTTGCGCCCGCTCTTCAACAGAGAAACGGCACGCTCAACCAGCCTTCGATTTCCAATATATTGCTCCAACCCCCCGAGCCCCTGCGGCGACTTGATGCCATCAAGCTCGATGGACATATGCCCGATCTCACCGGCCATCGAACAGGCACCGCGATAAAGGCGGTTGTTGATCAGCAACGCTCCGCCCACGCCCGTTCCAAGTGTAACGAAAACGGCGTGCTGATAAACCCGCCCCGCGCCAAACGTGCATTCGCCCACCGCCATGGCGTTGACGTCGTTATCCACGCGCGAGTGCACCCCGAAACGTTCTTCGAGGCGCGGCCCGAGTGTCACCGCCTTCCAGCCGGGCACGTTGGTGAGATCAAAGATAAATCCGCGTTCGAAATCAACAAACCCCGGAACGCCCACGCCGATACCGGAAAGGTCGGATTTTGATAACGCCCGCTCCTTCAGCATCTCCGTCACGCCCGCCTCAACCGCATCCAGCCATCCTTCCTGAGTGCCGGCCTCGGAGGTCGCCTTGCGCGAGCGGGCTTCGATCACTCCCTGCTCGTTAACGAGCGCCATCTTGATGAAAGTTCCCCCGAAATCCACACCGACGGCATATCGAATCCGACCTGTATCACTCATGACTCTTCCTCGAAGGTTCAAATAATCTCACGGCATTTTGCGCGGTAATATGCGCGATGCGCTCCGCGCTGTCACCCCGAATCTTGGCGAGGGCCGCCGCCACATGCGCCACGTGAGCGGGCTCGTTCCGCTTCCCGCGAACAGGCTCTGGCGCGAGGTAGGGTGAATCGGTTTCCACCAATATCCGGTCTTCCGGCAACACTTTTGCGATTTCCCGCAGCGCGGCCGCGTTCTTGAACGTGATAATGCCGCTGAACCCGATCAGCAGGCCCATTTCCAGCAGGCGCTCTGCAAACGGCAGACTACCCGTGAAGCAGTGCAACACCCCCGGATAAGGTAATGTATCGCGCAGCGCCTCGCAATGAGCTTTCAAAAGCTGGAGGGTGTCTTCATCGGCGTCACGGCTGTGCACGACGATCGGTTTGCGAACGCTGCGCGCATGTTCAAGCATGCGCTCGAAAAGCGTCAACTGCATCGCGCGCGTGTCGCGGCTGTAATAATAGTCCAACCCGATTTCCCCAATCGCCACGACTTCCGGTTCGGAGAGAAGCGGAATGAGCGCCGCATGATCCACCTCGCGCGCCGCCTGATCGCGATCGAAGCCGACCGTGGCGCGAACCAAATCCGGCGCGCACCGAGTGATCGCGATCGCCTGCGCATTCGCCGCGGCATGTCCGCCAATGGCAATAATCCGGCCCACGCCGGCGGCGCGCGCCCGCTGGAGGACTTCGCCGACGGCCTGCTCATCCGGCAGATGGTCGAAATGCGCGTGGGAATCAACGAGCATGTTCTGTGAAGATTCTGTCATGCGTCACGGTTGAGCAGTTTCGAGCCACGGCAGCAATTCGCTGTCTTTCCATCGCTCGCGGATTTTCGCTTCGAGATTTTTTGCGCGCTCCGGCTGGCCCATCAGCCGGAGAATCAAAATCCATCGCGCCCCCACCCTCACGGCTGTTTCCGGCGTAGTCGCAATCTCAATCACTTTCTCATAATGCCGACCCGCGTCCTCGAACAATTCGTTGCGGGCATACAGATCCCCCAGCTTTTCTCTCAGCACAAGGCTTCCGGAGGCTTCCATTTTCTCGCGGCAATAATTCAGCGCGGTATTGAACCGGCCTTCGCGAACCAGCAGGTTGACCTTCCTCACATGAGCCCACTCGACGTCCGGCTTGCCGTCCTGCTCCAGGTTCCTGATTTGTTCATCCAGCGAATACCGGAAAGGATTGAACAGCGGATCGCCGACAACGGTAACCTGCCATGACAGCGCCGGTAGCGACATATAAACGCTGTCCGCAAAGGACATCCCGGAGCAGAATCGCGTGGCGAACATATCCATATGCGGCACAAACGAGAGGAACGGTTCGCTCACAGCGCCCCAGGTGAACGCTGCGCCGCGGGCCAACAGCGGGCCGGCCCAGTAGTCCGTCCCTGTTCGCAGGCTCACGGCGCTGGAAGAATGAATGTGACTGGCCACGGCGCCGGTCCTGAACCGGAAATCTTTTCTCAAGAAAGGCCCTTCCACGCGATCCTGGTACCAGCCCATATACACGACGGCATCCTCCATCGGAAATGAACGCCCCCATATCGGTGAGGCCGAATCCAGCACACACTCGTATCCTTCGCGCAGGAACCGCTCGCAGGCCTCGCGTATCCAGAAATCCCCAACGTAATAAGCGCCTTCGCGCAGACCCCGGCCATCGAAGTAGGCGCGCCCAAGCAATCCATAACGCTCCGCTTCCAGCGATGCGTCAATCATGCCTTTCACAATTTCCGGATCGGGACCGTCAAGGCGTGTCACCGCAATCACGGCGCCGGCCGCCCGCTTGACCTCTTCCCATGAATGCCGGTTGAAGAGCGGGTTCGACACCTGCCCTCCGATCGGATAAGGCCCCGCCAGCAGGAGCGCGAGTTCGGACTCCACCGCTGCCGCATTTTTTTCGCCGATCCGCCTGAGCCGGTCGCCGATAATTCTCGCAAGCGGCCATCTCGTGTCCGAAATACGCAGCGGCACCCCATGCATCAGCACCATGTAGCGGACAGAAGACGAAAGCGTCGTCCACGCCGTCTCGTTCGGCTTGACCGATTCAGGATCGCGCCGAACCTGGTCCACCAGTTTCCGGCGTTGCAGATAGCGGAGCAACGGATCGCGGAGCCGTTCCTCGTATTCCCTGCGGCTCATGGATTCGCCCGAGGGCAAGTCAAGCAGGCAGATGTTCGCAACCGGTATGCCACGCGCTTCGGCATAATGGCGGGCCAACTCACGGGATTCCGGCACGGCGCTGTTCACCACGATGACGACGTCGAACGGCTCGGCGGCAGTAACCGAAAAAACAGGGAAAAAACCGCAAAGGAGAAAGACCAACCACGCCTTGCGCGCTGTCGTCAATTTGCCGTCGAAGGAATTTTCCACAACCATTCGATCATACCCCGCACGCGCATCGTAGAATAATGGATTCCCTTCGGCCAATGAAAAACGCCCCCGCTGCGTGAGCGGGGGCGCTTTCGAATCTGCCAATAAGAGCGTTACTTGATCAGGGGAGTGGCCGCTTTGAGAATCGGCGCAATCACCAGGGCCACCACGCTCATGAGCTTCATCAGGATGTTCAGCGACGGGCCCGCAGTATCCTTGAAGGGGTCGCCCACGGTATCGCCGATGACAGCCGCTTTGTGCGCGGGAGATCCCTTGCCGCCGTGCGAACCGGCCTCAATGTGCTTCTTCGCATTGTCCCATGCGCCACCCGCGTTGGACATGAAAAGCGCCATCAACACGCCGGATGCCGTCACGCCGGCGAGCAAACCACCGAGCATCTCCTTGCCGAACACAAAGCCCACGATCACCGGGGTCAGGATTCCGAGCAGTGCGGGAACGGTCATCTTCTTGATGGCCGCCGCCGTGGAGATGTCCACGCACTTCGCGTATTCAGGCTTGGCCGTACCTTCCATCAGCCCCGGGATCTCGCGGAACTGCCGGCGCACTTCCTCGACCATTGCGAACGCCGCCTGGCCCACCGCGCTCATCGCAAACGCCGAGAACAGGAACGGCATCATCGCGCCGACGAGCAGACCCGCCATCACTTTCGGATCGGTCACATCAATGATCGGAAGGCCGACCGTCTCGCGGAACGCCGCGAAAAGCGCGAGCGCGGTAAGCGCCGCGGAACCGATCGCGAAACCCTTGCCGATCGCAGCCGTGGTGTTGCCCACGGCGTCCAGCTTGTCGGTACGCTGACGCACTTCCTTCTCCAGCTTCGACATCTCTGCCAGACCGCCCGCGTTGTCCGCGATCGGACCATACGCATCCACGGCCAACTGGATTCCGGTTGTCGCCAGCATGCCCAGGCCGCCGAGCGCGATGCCGTAGAGGCCGGCGAATTTGTAGGTCAGAACGATCGCCGCCGCCAGCACCAGCACCGGCAGCGCGGTGGAGATCATGCCCGTACCGAGACCCGCGATGATGTTCGTGGCTGCGCCGGTTTCAGACGCATCGGCGATCTTGTTCGAAGGCGTTTTCCCTTCCGCGGTGTAGTATTCGGCGAGAAGGCCGATAATCACACCCGCCAGCAGACCCACGATGGTAGCCCAGAAGATGCCGGTTGCCTGGAACTCCTGCGCGATCGTCTGTATCCCCGTTCCGACGAACGTCATGCTCGTGAGCGTGAACGTCGCGGGAGCGACCACTTTCACGATCGGATAGGTCAGCAAGGCCATGACCACACCGGCAGAAAGCGTCCCCATGTTCAGGGCCGTCTGTGGATTACCACCTTCACGCGTTTTAACGAAGAATGTTCCGGCAATAGAAACGAGAATGCCCGCGCCCGCGAGCAGCAGCGGAAGCAGCACGAGGTTCAGGAGAGGACGATTCGAGCCGGCCGGAACCACTGCGGTCGCGCCCAACACCATTGCGCTGATAATCGCGCCGACATAAGACTCGAACAGGTCGGCGCCCATGCCCGCCACGTCACCGACATTGTCGCCGACATTGTCCGCAATCGTCGCAGGATTGCGCGGATCGTCTTCCGGAATCCCGGCTTCAACTTTGCCCACGAGATCAGCGCCCACATCGGCCGCTTTCGTATAAATGCCGCCGCCCACACGCGCAAACAACGCAATGGAGCTCGCGCCCATGGAGAATCCGGCGAGAATCGGCAAAACCGTTTCGCGCAAGCCCCCAAGATTGTCCGCCGAAATGCCGAACGCGATGAAGTAAATGATGGTCAGGACGGAAATGCCGAGCAAGCCGAGGCCGACCACGCTCATGCCCATAACTGCACCGCCCGAGAACGCGACCTGCAGCGCATCGGCCAGTCCGCGACGAGCCGCATTGGTCGTCCGCATGTTGGAGGCTGTAGCCACGCGCATGCCGAAGAAACCGGACACGGCCGAACAAAGCGCGCCCACGACGAAGGAAAGCGCGACGAGACGCACGGCGCCCTGGTTCGCCCATGCGAGCAGAACGGCTACAATAACGACCACCACGGCAAGAACCTTGTATTCACGCGCCAGGAACGCCATGGCGCCTTCACGAACCGCCGCGCCGATTTCCTGCATGCGTTCGGTGCCGGGCTCCTGGCGGTTGATCCATTGCGTCTTATACCACGCAAAAGCGAGCGCAAGCGCGCCGCTGATGATGCCAAGCAACAATATAGCTATAGTCACGGGACAACTCCTCCTTCATTTCATTATGGTTTACCGCGATAGGGGTGTAAATCTAGAGGGCCGGGTGGTGACTGTCAATATCAGGACCAACCCGCAGAAATGGCTTGATTCAAGCGGTGTCCGTGCGCGAAATAGCCGTTGCAGCGGGAGACACCTATGCTCGACTTGAAACTGGACCGCCCCCTGGCGGTTTTCGACATCGAATCCACCGGCACCAACAGGCGCGTGGATCGCATTATTGACCTCGCCATCCTGAAGGTTCATCCCGGCGGCAGGAAAGAGCAGCACCTCTTCCGCGTGAACCCCGGTATCCCCATCCCGCCGGAAGCGACCGCCGTTCACGGCATCACAAATGATGACGTGAAGGACTCGCCGTCTTTCAAGGACATCGCCGGCAAAGTGATGGAGGTGCTGAAGGATTGCGATCTTTGCGGATACAACATCCTCTCGTTCGACATCCCGCTGCTCATGGAAGAATTCGCGCGCGTCGGGATGTCGCTGAACCTCGAAACGTTCCGTATATTGGACGCACAACGCATCTTCCACCGGCGCGTGCCCCGCGATCTTTCCGCCGCACTCCAGTATTATTGCGGGGAGTTCCATCTTGGCGCGCACGGCGCAATGGAAGACGTCCTCGCCACGTTGCGCGTGGTGGAAGGACAGCTTGAGCGCTATGCCGACCTGCCCCGTGACCTGGACGCGCTCGACGCCTATTGCAATCCCCGCGATCCAGCCTGGGCCGATCGCGCCGGAAAACTCAAGTGGGTGGACGGTGAAATGGTGATCAACTTCGGGAAGAACCAGGGCCAGAAAGTTCGCGACCTCGTAAAGAAGGATCCGGGATTTCTGAAATGGATGGTTCGAAACGATTTCCCGAAAGAAACCACCACGCTCATCGAGAACGCGCTGAAAGGCGAATTCCCGAAACCGCCCGAGCGAACAGATTCATAGGAATATGCTTTTTCCAATACTTGGAAAAATGCGCGAAAAAATTTCCAATCCCTGGAAACTTTTTCAGTCCACCCGTTCGACAACGATGTCAGGGCTGACCAGCTCGCGCAACTGTGCTTCGATGCCATGATGCAGCGTCATCACGGCGCCGGGGCACGAACTGCACGCGCCCATCAACCGCAATTGCACCTTGGTTCCTATCATGGCGACAAACTCAACATCTCCGCCGTGCGACTTGATATAGGGGCGAACCTGTTCGATATAGTCTTTGACCTGTTCTTCCATTACCTGGATTCCTTTCCTGCGGGGGGCGCAATGAAGCGCATGACTATGGGAGTGCTCAGTGGCGGCACGGTATTCGTGTCCACGCTCAAAATCTTATCGTTGGCTCCGCAGGGGAGCGGAATGTTGACGATCGCCCAGGGATCCCAATACGTGACCACCAGGCTTTCCTCGGCCAGCGCCTTGAATCGTCCTTCCTCAAAAACGGAACCGGTAAATATCCACGGCGTTTCAGGCAGCCGTTCCTGCACTTCCTCGTTAAAGACAAATTCTTCTGCTCGGCGGCTGCGCGCTTCCCCGTTTTCCTCCCAATCCACCCACAACACCAGTTCAGGTCCCAACGGTACGCCTTCACCGAGCCCGGTCGGCGGAGTTCCGGGCTTCAAACCCAGAAGCAGCAAACCGGTCTGAAGCTCCACGGGATTGATATCGAGGACAAACACGCTCTCGTGCGTCTTGCCGCCGGGACCGCAGGCCAGCAGTTCGATCGGCCCAACCACCTGGTTGACCCAACCCTTCACGCTGACCGTGCGCGCTTTCGGATCAACTGAGACATTACCGATGCGCGCGACACCGTCCGGGCCAAGATCGGGCAACTTCGCCCCAAGCGCCTCCATTCCGGCCACCGCCACGCCGTCCGTATCCATCTGCGCGTACACCGCAACAACGCCCAAGATTGCGGTCGCGACAATAAATCCGAGGTGCTTTGTGCAAATCATGGGGTCACTCACTCCAGCAGCGACATGGCGCGCGCCGCCCTTCTCGATTTTTCCGCCTGGCGACGGTAATCCATCACACTGCTTTCCGGCGCATTCTGCTGCAGCGCGAGTTTCAAGGCCTCTTCGGCGGCCCGTTGAGCGCGCTCGTACTCACCGGTGATGAAATAGGATTCCGACAGGGTGTTCCAGACCTGGTAGCTGTGCGGATTAATCAGCAGCGCTTCCTGCGCGAAACGAATGGCCTTTGCTCCATTGCGAACCGAGAGATCGCGTGCCGTTGCATACAACCAGGCCACGTTGTTCTTCACGGAAAAATCATCCGGAAACTCCTCCGTCATGGGCTCAAGCACGGCAAGCGCTTCGCGGTAATTGTTCATCTGGATGTAAGCGGTGCCGATACCAAACCGGGCCCGCTTGTTCTGGGGATCTTCTCGAAGCACTTGCTGGAATATGACGAGCGCCTCTTCACTCATCCCGCGCCCCATGCCCGCCATCGCCTCTTCAATGCGCGCTTCCAGTTCGGCCTTCAGCTCATCCGCCTCCGCTGCATCGCCTGACGGTTTTTCCGCCACGGACTGCTTTTCTTCGGACCACTCCACCAGAACGCTTCGATCATCGAGACCTGCACCGGCCGGCGCTGCCTGCTGCGCGAGCGCGGAAAGCACACCGGCCGAAAGAAACAGGCCGAGAATGGCAGGAAATTTTCTCGAGAAATTCATTAAACTTCAAAGCTCCGCTATAACAACCTTCACGCTCGGCGGCTCCACGCCCACCACCGTATAACCCTGGGGAGCGACGCCTCGCACAGGCAACTCATACGAAGCTCCGGCCTTCAGGCCGCGGGTATCCACGAAAGCCGCCAAGTCATCGGGCTGCAGACTCTTCAACTGTTCCGTCCGCGCCCTCACAATCAACATAACGCGAACCGGCGTAACGTCAACCTTTGCGCGAACACCCGAATCCACCAGCGCGCGCACGGCGATCTCGGACACCTCCCGCGTGGCGGCTCGTTCAACCATGATCACTTCAACGGCAATATTTTCAGGATTGATGCGCGCAACCCATGTTTCGCTCGGGGGTTGGACGGCAATCTTCAGCCGCTTGAATGTCCGGCTGCGACCCTCGATATCAATCGGTGCCGTGCGCAACGTTTCCACCTCATCCAATCGCTGCCGCGGTCCCACCAGGCTGACGGCCGCGGGATTGCATACCACCCGCTCCACTTCAAACCCTTCCGGTGGCGCGCCCTGTAAATCGGCCTTCACGGGAACCTGCTTCTCGCTCTCCCGGTCCAATCGCAACGTGACTTCATCCGGGCGGACAAGAATCGGCCGCGCCGCGCCGGGGGCCGTGACATTTTTCGCGCGCAGACGGATCACATGATGACCTTCCTCCGTGTGGCCGCGCAGGTCCACCATGGCCCTTACCTGGTCCGGGTTCAGGAAGCGAATGTCTTCCTGCGATCCGCGGAAGATGACATCCACTGTCTTCGCCGAACGGTCCAGGATGGCCCACCCGTCATCGAGTTCGATTTTCAGCGGAACATCCGACACCATCGTTTCGTAATTGATGACCGTCTGGATGGCGTACCAGGTGATGAATGCAAGGGCGAGGGCTACCAGCTTGGAACCCTTGTTGCGCACCATGAATTCGGGCAATTTGATCCGATCAAGTGCCATTCTCGTCCAGCTCCCTTGCCACGGCTTCGTCAATCTTCGCCAATCCTTCCGGAGTCAAATCAAGATGTTCCCCTGCCCGGGTCAACCGGCTCTTTTTCCGTGCCGAGGAGCTTCGAAGAAGCACGGCCGCCAACACGCGCTTTAACCGTTCCTCGTCCAACCCGCGGCTCAGGCGCCCTTTGTACGCGACCGAGATGGCGCCGGTTTCTTCGGACACCACGATGACAATCGCGTCCGTTTCCTCGGTAAGGCCGATGGCGGCGCGATGCCGCGTGCCGAGGGAGCGACTCAGTTCCTCGCGCGGCGAAAGGGGGAAAAGGCATCCCGCCGCAAGGATCCGGTCGCCCTTGATGATCACGCCGCCGTCGTGCAGCGGCGTGTGCGGAAAAAATATGCTCGCGAGCAACTCCGGCGTGACAAGGCTGTCAATGCGCGTTCCGGTTTCCTGCGTTGTCCGCGTTCCGATTTCCCGCTCCACTGCAACCAGCGCGCCGATCTTTCGTTCCGCGAGCAGCATGACCGCCTGCACGATGTTATCCACCAGCGTCCGCTCGCGCACGGTTCCATGGAACACATGCTGCTTGCCCAGCTCGGCGAGCACGCGCCGGATTTCCGGCTGAAAGATCACGACAAAAGCGATGGCGAAATACACCGAGAATCGCTTGAGCAGCCAGTTAACCGCGTCGAGGTGCAGGAAGTGCGTAACGACGAGCAGGCCGATGAAGAAAACGGCGAGTCCGGCCAACACCTGGGCGCCGCGTGTTCCGCGGAAAAAGGCGATGATGTAGTAGAGTACAAAGGCCAGGAAGAGGATTTCCAAAATCCCCGCGGGTCCCGGCACATGAATTCGATCAAGAAACGCCCTCATTTTCGGCTTCTCTACTGCACAGGATATCCACTAAACGCAGTGCTTCGCAAGTCTCCTTTACATCATGCACGCGAACGAGGTGCGCGCCACGCTGCACGGCATACACGGCGCCGGCGACGCTGGCGATCGTCCGGTCATGAACTTCCCGGCCGGTAATCCTGCCGATGAAGCTCTTCCGGGAAAGACCGACCAGTATAGGACGCTCCAGCGCCGCAAAACGTTCAAGCTGCGCCAGAAGGTCGAGATTATGCTCGACGGTTTTACCGAAACCAATGCCGGGATCCACCGCCAGCGCCTCGAAACGCACTCCGGCCTCAACCGCGGCATTCACGCGCGCTTGCAGATACTCAACGACTTCGGCCACAACATCGTCGTATCGTGGATCGTCCTGCATGGTGCGGGGCGTTCCGCGCATGTGCATGAGGACCACGCCGGCGCGGCTCGCGGCGGCCACGGAAGCCATGCGCGAATCGCCGGTCAGAGCGGTTACATCATTAATGATCCGAGCGCCGGCCTCCACGGCCCGCTCGGCGACCGCCGCTTTGCAGGTGTCTATTGAAATCAGGCGGTCCGTGCGGCGTGCCAGTTCGCGGACCACGGGTATCACGCGCCGAAGCTCTTCCTCTTCGGATACCGCCGCCGCGCCCGGCCGCGTGGACTCCCCGCCCACGTCGAGAATGTCCGCCCCCTCTTCCGACATGCGCAAGCCATGAGCCACCGCCCGTTCAAGATCAAGAAAATGCCCGCCATCAGAGAAGGAGTCGGGCGTGACGTTGAGAATGCCCATGACCTGCGTGCGGACGCCGAGTTCGACGGTCGTGTCCCCGCAAGTCCAGTGCAGTTTAGAAATGCGCTTCATGCGCGTAATGAATCCCGGGGCCGCGACGGATTTCGGCGTCAGGCCGGCGCAGGCGCGGGATCTGTGGAGGCTCCCGCCCCCTGCTTGTTGTCGGCCGCGCCCGTCTCTTTTTCCTTCCGCTCATCCTCTTCGGCGCGCTCCGCCTCCGTCAGGATGCGGCCATGCTTCACAATTTCTTCGACATCGCGTCCGTCCAGCGTCTCGCGCTCCAGCAAAAGGTTCGCCACCATGTCCAGCTTGTCGCGATTGGTGCGAAGCAATTCGACAGCCTTTCCATGCGCTTCGCGGACGATGCGGCTGACCTCATCGTCTATCTTCCGCGCCGTTTCCTCGCTGAAATCTTTCGACTTGGTGATATCCCTTCCAAGGAACATCAACTCCTCGCTGGAGCCGAACGTCTGCGGGCCCAACGCATTGCTCATGCCCCATTCGCAGACCATGAGCCGGGCCAGCCGGGTCGCCTGCTTCAAATCGCTCTGCGCGCCGGTAGTCACTTCGTCATACACTACTTCCTCGGCGGCACGGCCACCCATGAGACCGACCAGCATCGCGCGCAGCCGTTTCTCGCTCTGGGTGTAGCGGTCCTTCTCGGGAAGCTGCATGGTCGCACCGAGCGCGGCGCCGCGCGGAATGATCGTGACCTTGTGCAGCGGTTCGGAGTCACCCGCCAACAGCATAACGATGGCATGACCCGATTCGTGATAGGCGGTCAGATGCTTTTCCTTGTCGTCGAGCACGCGGCTGCGGCGCTCCCGCCCCCAGCGAACCTTGTCACGCGCTTCTTCGAAGTCTTTGGTCTCCACGGCATCCGCGTTGCGGCGCGCCGCCAGCAGCGCGGCTTCGTTGACGAGATTTGCCAGGTCGGCCCCGGAGAAGCCCGGCGTGCCGCGCGCCACGCGGCGCATGTCCACGTTCGGCGCCAACTTAATCTTGCGCGTATGAATTCGGAGGATCGCTTCGCGCCCCTCCAGCATAGGCATATCAATCACGATCTGACGATCGAAACGACCCGGGCGAAGCAAGGCCTGGTCCAGCACATCGGGGCGGTTGGTGGCCGCGATGATGATCACGCCTTCCTGCGTATCGAAGCCGTCCATCTCCACCAACAACGCGTTCAAGGTCTGTTCGCGCTCATCGTGTCCGCCGCCGATTCCGCTGAAACGGCTGCGGCCCACGGCATCAATTTCATCAATGAAGATAATGCACGGCGCGTTCTTCTTACCCTGCTCGAACATGTCGCGAACGCGCGAGGCGCCGACGCCGACGAACATCTCGACGAAATCGGAGCCGCTGATGCTGAAGAACGGCACTTGCGCTTCGCCGGCAATGGCCTTCGCCAGCAGCGTCTTGCCTGTACCCGGCTGCCCGACCAGCAGCACGCCCTTGGGGATCCTTCCGCCCAGCTTCTGAAACTTCTTCGGGTCTTTGAGAAATTCAACGATCTCCTGCACTTCCTCCTTGGCCTCGTCCACGCCCGCGACGTCGGTAAACGTCACTTTATTACGGTCGCGTGTCATCAGGCGCGCGCGGCTCTTTCCGAAACTCATCGCGCCACGCCCCGCAAGGCGCATCTGCCGGACGAAAAGGAAATACAACAAACCGAGCACCAGCAGGAACGGGATCGCGCCGGAAAGAATCTGCCAGATATATGGATTCTGCGTTTTGAACTCGAACTGGATTCCCTTCTCACGGAGAAATTTGGTCAGGTCATCATTGACGGGGACCACGACCTTGAACTTGCGCGGCCTCCCGCTCTGCGTGTCTACGTCCAGTGACTCACCGCGCACAAAGTCGAGGCTGGAAACTTCGCCGCGCACCAGCTCCAGTTTCCGGATGTTTCCCTGCTCCACCATCTGGACGAAGTTGGGACTGTACGGGATTTTCTGGTAACGCTCCTGGCTTTGCGCAAACATCTGATAGACGGTCAGGAAGAGCGCGAGCAGCAATAACCAGAGGGCCAGGCCGCGCATCGGCAGCCCGGGTTTCGCCGGTCCAGGATCCTGTCTGTTGATTTCCGCCATAAACAATGCTCTCCCTCTTTGCGCAAGGAACAGAGGAAACTAGCACCCTCTGCAACGTATTGCAACCACCGCATCATGCAGAAATGCCCTATATTCTCACCTGCCCGACCCACCCGCACAACCTGCACAGAAAATTCTTGATGCAAGGGCACGAGTTTATACAATTCACGTAGTGGCAACGTGCTGTGCCGCATTGGTGGCGGCAGCAAAAAACAGGAGGCTCGTTATGCGTACTCGTTGGATCACGTGGGCTGTTCTTGCCGTGCTTGTTCTGCCCGGCGTCGTAATGGCGGGGGAAGGTGTTCCCAGGCTCAGCCTTAGCGCAGGCGCGCGGGTGCGTCAGATCTCGGCCGATTTCAAACTCGGTCCTCCAAGCGGATACGACGCGTGGAGATTTCAGATTAACCGCAGCGATGACGAAGGCGCCACGCGGTTGTTTACCGATGGGGATGAGACCCTGGTTTATGCGGATGGCGCCGTGTTCAGCCCATACGGCGATGGCACAGCCCTCTTCGGCGTCATGAGCGATGCCCAGGTACTGGGCCGCGACGGCATTACTTTTAATTCTTACAGCTACGGGTATGAATCTTCTCTTCGCGGCATGGATGCCGGCGTCGAAGACGAAGAGACCTGTCTCTCGCCTTACATAGCGGCGCGTTTGCGTTTGATGGAGTCAAAGCGTAACTGCACGATAAGCTTGCTCGGCATGTATTCTCCCGCAATGTCTCATACGAAGTCCGGCTGGCGGCAAACCGGGCGCCAGCAACTGACCGAGCATACAACCCATCATACGTTCCTTTACGCTCTGGACGATTTCTTCAGCTCCCCGCTTCCCCCGGCGCCTTTTGCCGGCGGATCCTATTGGGTCGTGTTCGATCCGGACACGTATGCGGATACCTGGTCCTTTTTCGGCGTCAGCGAACCGCCGCCCGTTGCCACGCAGTCCACGCGAAGCAGCACACCGCTCGAACTGCGCGGCATGACCTCCGCCGACCTCGAGATGAATCTGCATGAACTCATGTTCGGGGTTGAGTGCAGCATGACGCTTCGCGATCGAATTAATGTGGCTGTTTCCGTCGGCCCCACGCTGAACGTGGTGGACTGGGATCTCACCGTTTACAAGCGTTGGGAACGCGGCGACACGGGCGAGACGCTGGGAAGCTGGCGCGAGCGCGAAAAAGACACGGACATAATCGTGGGAGCAGCCGCGCAAGTGTCCGCCACCATGTCGCTGGATAACAAGAGCCGTTACTTCGTCGAAGTAGGCGGCGGTTACAGTTGGGCTGACGATCTGAGCGTCAAGAGCGGCAACACCAAGGCCGATGTGGATCTGTCCAGTTTCACGGCAAACGTCGGCATCGGCGTGAACCTGTAAACGCCTGATATTTTCTGACCGATTCGCCCGCCGCGAGTCCCTTCGATTCTTGGCGGGCGAATTGTTTACTTGCATAGAGAACCCGGGCAATTCCGGATTGGCACGGCCCGTGCTATATAAATAATCGGACAACAAACAGGGTCGTACCATATGAGAACAGGCTTGATATCAGCGGCCACGCTGACTGCGGCAGCTTTCGTAACGATGGTGCAATATGAGCACCACCAGGAGTATCCTCTCACGCCGGGCCATGTAGAACTGAAACTGGGCACGACTCAGATGGAGAATCCCGAAGCGGTGTGGATATTCGGACACGCCTACCCTACCGAACAAGTGCAAGCCTGGTATGCCAGCATAGAAGGAAAGTACTGCACCTACGGCGATCGAATTTACTCGGCAGGCTCCGTCCCGGGAGCGCCTGTTTCTTATCCCCAATTTGTTCTGGCTCTTCAGCAGGGCTTCTATTTCCCTGAACTCGCGGGTGCCGGTGTTCGAAGCGATGGCGAACGCGAAATCCTATCCCACACCCGGGCATATCAGACGAAGAAGGATGGATCTTCCGGATTCTTCCGAAGAAGCCGGAATTAATCGGTTTTTCTCATTGTAAATATGGGATAATCGCCGTCCGCCTCCTCATTGTTCTTGCTTTTCACACAGCTCAAGTGATACATCCTGAAAACGGTTACAAGGAGGTTTTCCATGCACTGTATTTTCAGAATTGAGAAAGATGCCTTTAACCGGATTGAGAAGAATTTGTATATCAGCCGTTGCGTCCTATTAATCCTTGTCATTATTTTTTCGTGTACCATGAAAATAGATGCCGCCAATTCAGAATCGCCTGCCCTGTCCGAATCGGAGATCGAAAGCCGGGTGTCCAGGCTGATCAGCCAACTCACGCTCGAAGAAAAGGTGGGACTCGTTTCCGGCGCGAGCCATGGTGAAACAAAAGCCATTGAACGTCTCGGCATTCCCGCCCTGCGCGTCATAGATGGGCCGCACGGCGTCGGCTGGGGAAAAAAGGCGACCAGCTTTCCGACCGGCGTTTCCATGGGCAGTTGCTGGAATCCGGACCTGATCGAAGAGGTCGGCAAAGCGCTCGCGCTTGAAACACGCGGGGCAAATCGCGACATCCTTCTCGGACCCTGCGTGAATATCCATCGCACGCCGCTCGGCGGTCGCAATTTCGAAAGCTTCTCCGAAGATCCTTATCTCACCGGCCGGATCGGCGTGGCGTATGTGCGCGGGGTGCAGAGCGAAGGCATCGGCACTTCGCTGAAACACTATGCCTGCAACAACCAGGAATGGGAACGCACAACGATCAGCGTCGAAATTGACGAGCGGGCATTACGCGAGATTTATCTCCCCCACTTTAAAATGGTTGTCGAAGAAGCC
>Ga0334890_1003129_pt1 | contig 17351 bp, 4 predicted proteins | sample GraSluR1_MG_3_FD_207220 | JGI IMG/M metagenome (GOLD analysis project Ga0334890, IMG submission 207220) | Sludge microbial communities from methane-producing bioreactor in Wageningen University, Netherlands - Granular Sludge_31_08-R1 | ecosystem: Engineered > Bioreactor > Anaerobic > Unclassified... | reverse complement strand
ACCCCGCGCCCCACACGCTGTTCGCTTTCTGCTTGCAGGTTCACGCACACGTTCTGCTCAATCACCACATCGCGCGCCCCCTCATGCTCTCCATCGCTCCACGTCTCAAAGCAGTCAATCTGCGCATCCTCATTCTCGGCAGCAGCATAACTGATGTCATGAATATTGTTCTTCCTCATCTCATGTCCGCTCCCAAAGAAGCGTATCCCATCCGCGTCACGCCGGCCTCCCTCGCTGCTGTCGGGATGGTTCTGAATCGTGCCCCAGATTTCATTGCCTTCCACCACGTGCCCCCTCCCGTGCACTTCCACACCCGCCTGCGCGTTGCGGTACAGCCGGTTGTTCTTCACCCTCACATCATGCGTGTTCCCTTCACTGCCCGCGACCGCGCTCACCTTGATCCCGCCGCGCGTGGCATTGAACACATCATTCTCTTCAATCACTCCCCAGGCCCCCTGGTAGAAAATACCCCAGCCGTCTTCGGCCGCATCGGGCGTGTGCGTGATTTCGAACCCTTTGAGGGTCACATAATCAGCCTTCACCGTGAAGCCTTCCATGATCACCCGGCCCACCGCCATGTAGGTGATCGGCGCGCCTTCACTGCCCGAGGTGGTCACCTGCACGCGTTCTGCGTAGGTACCTTCCACCACCACGCAGGTTTCTCCGGCCTGCAGTTCATTGGCGCATTTCTGGATGCTTTGCCACGGCTGCTCTGCCGTCCCAGGATTTTCATCCGATCCGTCCACCCTCACAAAGTATCCATTGATAACATCCGGCACAATCAGTGACCTGGATGGCAGGATGGGAGCTTTTGTCTTGGTAGGAGCCGGCGTCTTGGTCAGAGTGGCGGTCTTGGTGGGTGTTTTGGTATAGGTGGCCGTCTTGGTAAAAGTCGCAGTGGGGGTCTTGGTTGCGGTTTTGGTAGGTGTTTTGGTAAAAGTAGCCGTGCTTGTAAAAGTCGCTGAAGGGGTCATGGTCTTGGTTGCCGTTTTGGTGGCTGTTTTGGTATAGGTGGCCGTCTTGGTAAAAGTTGCGGTTGGAGTCTTGGTTGCGGTTTTGGTTGGAGTTTTTGTGAAAGTAGCCGTGCTGGTAAATGTAGCCGTAGGCGTTTTGGTTGGAGTACGGGTTACCACTGCGGTTGCCGTGTTGGTCGGGTTTGAAGTTGCCGTGGGGGCGGAAGAAGAGTATTCAAAGGCGCCAATTTCATAAGCAGTGCCTTGCGGGCGAGCCTGATCGTCGAAATCGATCAAATTCGAAGAATGCGTAGATCCTTTATCAACCAGCGGTGAACTGGATTGCAGACGATAATTTCCCGAACCCGGATCAACCAGTTTGGGCTGCGTATTCCAGTAATTATTGGGGTAGGCTGTTAATCCTGCCAGCGCCACACCATCAGCCCGATAGGCATTGTTATGAGTAACCACAAGCCCCACTTTAGAAGCAGTATCCGCTTTAATAATAGTGTCGATCACGTTGTAAAACACATTGTTCAACACCAACGCGTTGGGCGAATTTGTGAAACCAACTCCACTGGGATAATAAGAAAGCATGGAGGTATTAGGGTTGCCAATGAACGTGTTATTTACAATTTCGAGATATTCACTATTGTTGATGGCGTTAATTCCGCGGAAGGCTTCAATGATGTTATTGCGAATGGTGATGTGCGTGGCATATCCCATCATAAAGCCCTGACCAACCTCGTTGGCCGCCTGGGCGTTTAAGTTTACACAATGGTTTTGCTCAATTGTGACATAACTGGCAGCCTCTTTGCCGCTGTCACTCCAGGTTTGAAAACAGTCAATATGTGGATTAATGTTTTCCGGGATTCCGTACAGGATATCATGAATGTAATTCTTGCGAATGACATGACCGCTTCCAAAAAAGCTGATACCATCAGCGTCCACGTAAGAAGGGCGGTTGATCCAGCTCGGATGATGTTGAATGGTACCCCAGATTTCGTTGCCTTCAATCAGATTATCGCGTCCGCTCACCTCGATACCCATCATGGAATTTCTGTATAACCGGTTGCCTCTCACAATCACGTGATGGGTGTTGGTTGCAGTCGCGATGGTGGCAAAAACGGTAATGCCGCCGCGTGTGGCATAATGCACGTAGTTGTTTTCAATGACACCATAAGCCCCCTGGTAGAAAATCCCCCAGCCGTGATCTGAGGCGTCGGGAGTGTTGGTGATTTCAAAGCCCTTGATGGAAACATAATTTGCCCGAACCGTGAAACCTTTCATCACAACGGTGCCAAGCGCCTGAAAAGTGATCGGCGCCCCGGAACTGCCCGAGCGGGTCATTGTCACGCGCTCGTCATATGTTCCCTGCAAAACAACACACGTGCTGCCAGCTGAGAGCGTGTTGGCGCATTTCTGAATGGTTTTCCAAGGCTGGCTGGAGGTGCCCACATTCGTGTCGGAACCTGTCGGGCTGACGTAATAATTATTATCGGCTGCGGATGCGATTGAAGATGGTTGGAATAAAACCGCCAGGAACAGGGTGACTAAAAATACCAGCCCCATTCTGACGAGAAGTAGCGATGTTTTCTGCGATCTACCCTTAAATATTTGCGTTTGCTTGAACATATAAACCTAACCTTTCAAGCAAGCGCAGAAAACTACGAACCGTTAAAAAATTCCCTGGCTTTTAAGCGCAGGGAATTAAAACTGATATATATACAGCAAAAGTGAGCTGAGGGAGTTCGGCTGACATGCAGTATTGCTACTGTTTAGTCCCGTGACTTTGCGTCCCTGCCTTTCGGTAGGTTTGCCATTTCTGCGCTTACTTATGCAAATATTATCACACTATGCAGGAAACCGAACCTTCATAATTGTAAGCTTGGTTAATATTTTGTCCTGATAACATCAATAATAATTATACCATAATACGATAATATTTAAATATTTTACAATTTATTTTAAAAATTTTATTCAACAATTTGGTTATCCTGATTATGTTCCCCGGTTTTTTCACTCACCCCGTCCAGGTATGGCTGAAGCTGCCTGGAAAGCTCTTGAACATGCGGCATTTTGAAAAATGTGTAGTGATTCCCGCGGCAATGACAGACTTCAACTCCTTTGATGGCAAAAAACTGCCAGCCGTATGGAAATTTATGAAATGTATCCGTATATTCTTGTTGGGCTTTAAACAACGTGACCTTTAATGGCGCCTGTGGATATTTATATCTTTCGAGCGCTTTCATATTGGTTTGAATTACCGCCTCCGTGCGTTCAATTTTATCCACGGCAGGCTGATCAATATTCCACTTCTTCATTTTGTCTTTTACTTTTTTAACCGCTTTTTTCATGCGCGGGAGCAGGTAATCTCCAATTTTGTTAACAGGATTCTCCAACATTTTTCTCAAATGGAATCCGATATATCGAATTCCAAAACTAATTTCATAAGGAATCCGCCCGGGGAATGGCAGGGATTGGATGGTGGGCAAAGTGTCAAACAAGGCCAGCAGTCCAACCTCACCACCCCGCAATTGAATTTGCCGGGCAGTTTCAAAAGCCACCATGCCGCCGAAGGAGTAGCCGCCAATTAAATAGGGCCCTTCCGGCTGAAATGACATAATTTGTTCGGCGCAGTAAGAAGCTGTTTCTTCAATGGAAGAATAGATTTTTTCTTTCTCATTTTCCCATTGAGAAAACACACCATAAACGGGTTGATCATCATCCAGGTATTTTGCCAAAAGATAATAGGTACCAACCATGCCGCCAAGCGTGTGTACACAATACAACGGTAACTTGTCTCCCCCTTCCTTAATATCAATCAATGAACGATTGGAAATGGACAATTGTTCCCGGCTGAGCGCATCGGCAAACTGGGCGACTGTCGGATTTTTAAACAACATGGTTATTGGCAATTGTTTTCCAAACACCGTCTCAATGGAAGAAAACAGGCGGGCAGCCAACAATGAGTTGCCGCCCAATTCAAAAAAGTTGTTATTTATGCCCACCCGCTCAAGGCCCAGCACTTCGCACCACATTTGAACCAGCTTGTCTTCCAATGGGTTTGTCGCCTGAATGTATTCCCTTTTCTTTTCAACCTCGGCCTTTTGAATTTTGGCCAGTGCATTTCGGTCCACCTTCCCATTCGGCGTCAGCGGAAAAGCATCCAAAAACACAAACGAATTGGGAATCATGTAATCGGGCAAATTAACTCTTAAATATGATTCCAATTCAGCGCCGGTTACTGAAGAATCAGGTTTTAAAACAATATAGGCATGAATGCGCTTATCACCATTTTTCAGGTCAACCGACTCGATCACCACCTGTTTGATCGCAGGGTGATTTTCAATCTTGGATTCAATTTCACCCAACTCAACACGGAAACCGCGAATCTTGATTTGCTTGTCCATTCTCCCCAGGAATTCTATTTTTCCATCCGGCAGGTAACGCGCATAATCGCCTGTGCGGTATAAACGGGCACCGTCTTTTGAGCTGAATGGATCAGGTACAAACCTTTCGGCGGTCAGTTCAGGCCGATTGAGATAGCCAAGCGCCACCCCATCTCCCCCGGCGAACAGTTCTCCCCTCACTCCCACCGGCACCGGCTGCATGTGATCATCCAGGATATAGACAGTGGTATTGGATACAGGTCTGCCAATCGGCACACTTGGCCATCTTTCTCTCTGATGTCCCTTCATAACATGACAGGTGGTGTTGGTGGTGTTTTCAGTGGGCCCATAGGCATTGATCAGGGTACAATCATCCAGGTTTTCCAGAACGGTCCTGGCCGCCCTTGGCGACAACACATCTCCGCCTACCATGAAGTATTTCAAACCCCGCAAGTCTTCGAGATTTGTTTCCACCAACACATGGAACAGTCCGGCGGTCAACGCCAGTGAGGTCACTTTTTGTTCTTGAATGATTTTCCCCAGTTCTGACAAAGTTGGCTGCTGCTGCGGAATGATCACCAGTTTGCCGCCGTTCAATAAGCATCCCCAAATTTCGAGAGTAGATGCATCAAAAGCCACATTTGCAAATTGGATGGTCACATCCTCAGGGCTAAACTCCATGTAATTCTGATTTTTCACAAGCCGGATGATGCCCCGATGAGTAACACACACGCCTTTTGGCACCCCGGTCGAACCGGATGTATACATTACATAGGCCGTGCTGTCTGGTTTCGAAAGGATATCCAGGTTGCTTGAATCATAACCATTAATTTGTTCATTTTCACGATCCAGCAAAATGAGTTGCAACCCATTTCCCGAAAATTTTGGAGCCAGGCTCTCTTGCGTCAATACAATCCGGGCTGCCGAATCTTCCAACATAAAAATCAAGCGTTCTTGCGGATGAGAAATATCCAGCGGTAAATACACTCCCCCCGCCTTCAGAATTGCCAGGATGCTTACATAAAGGTCAATTGAACGTTCCAGGCAAATAGCTACAAAACTTCCTTCATGCAACCCACATTCAACCAGGTACCTTGCCAGGCGGTTTGCCCTTTCATTTAATTCCTGATAGCTGACACATACTTCACCTTTGGCCAGCGCCACTGCCGCCGGCCTTGCTGCCGCCTGCAATTCAAATTCTTTATGCACACAACTGTTGCGCGGATAGTCACTCTCAGTTTGATTCCATTCCACCACAATCTGTTCGCGTTCTTTCGCCGTCAGCATGGGCAGTAAATCAATCCGTTCTTCAGGGTCCTTCACTACTGCTTTTAATATCTCTTTCAGGTGTCCTGCCATTCGCTCAATAGTCATCCGATCATACAGGTCTGTACTGTATTCGAAGCCACCTTCCAACCGCCCATTCTTCTCCTCGATGAAAAACGATAGATCGAATTTTGCCGTTTCTTCCGAAACAATCCATTCTTTGGTACGCAAACCTTCCATCTCGAGTGGATATTTTTGCGCGCTTAAAAGTTCAAAAACCACCTGGAACAGCGGGTTCCGGTTGCTTTCGCGGGCGGGCTGCAATTCTTCCACCAGATTCGTAAACGGCAGGTCCTGGTGGGCATAAGCCTCCAGGGTGTTTTCTTTCACCTGTCTCAACAGGTCAACGAATTTTGGGTTTCCTCCCAGGTCGTTTCTCATCACCAGCATGTTCATGAAGTAGCCGATCAGACCTTCAATTTCTTCCTGCTTTCGGCTGGCTACTGCGGTTCCCACGGTGATATCGACGGCGCTGCTGTAGCGGTGCAGCAACACATCGAATGCCGCCAACAATCCCATAAACAGGGTTGCTTCTTCCCGCTTGCATAGTTCCAAAATTCCCTTCGTGATCTCCGACGGTATATCGAAAAATACAATGGCGCCATTATTGGTTTGCTTTGCACTCCTCGGATAATCTGTCGGCAAGTCCAAGGTAGTTAAATCAGCCAACTTTTCCTTCCAATAAGCCATTTGAAGCGCATGTTTATCTCCCTTCATCCACTCTCGCTGCCACACTGTATAATCCACATACTGGAAGGGAAGCGCGGGCAGGTCTGCCGGTTCTTCCTTGAGAGCGGCGGTGTACAGTTTGCCAAGGTCCCGGTCCAACACACCCATTGACCAGCCATCTATGGCAATATGATGCATTAACAAAACCAGGATGTGACTATCTTCACCCAGTTTGAATAACAAACCACGCAACAACGGCCCTTTTTCCAGGTCAAACTTGCGCAGTCGTTCTGCCGCAGCAATTTCTCTGGCAACATTTTCCTTTTCTTCTTCCTCTGAGCCCGACAGGTCAATTTCATCCAGCCTGATTGTCATTTCCTTTTCAACAGCCTGCACTGCCTGTCCCCCAATCATCAAAAACCTGGTTCGCAGCGCCTCATGGCGCATCAGCAGGGCATTGAGCGCCTTCTCCAGAGCGACCTTGTTCAGTTTACCTTCCAGGCGATAGGCTCTCAACTCATTGTATTCACTGCTGTCTGGATCCAGCCGGTTTACCAGCCACAGGCTTTCCTGAGCGTAAGACAACGGGTAATAGTCTGCTTTCGGAGCGACTTGCAAAACGACTTGATCTTTCTCTTCAGTTTCTTTGATGATCTGTTCAACACGTTTGGCCAGCGCACCAACTGTGGGGGTTTCAAACACCGTTTTAAATGGAACTTCGACTCCGAATCTTTTTTTCAAGCGGGCTATCAATTTCATCACCAGCAATGAATGACCGCCCAGTTCAAAGAAGTTGTCATCCGCTCCAACACGCGTTATGCCAAATATTGACTGCCATTCCTGGGCTATGATGGTTTCATTCATATCACGCGGTGCAACATACAGCTTTTCTTCCCGGGGCATTGATTCACCCAGTTTGCTGAGCGCCCGCCGATCCATTTTCCCGCTGGCGGTTAACGGCATTTGTTCCACTTCCACAATCACCGCTGGAATCATATAATCTGGCAGGGTGCTTTTCAGGTATTCACGTAAACCAGCTTTATCAAGCGGGGCTTTTCCTTTGACCGGAACCAGATACGCTTCAATCTGTTTATCGTGATTTTCCTTTTCCCGCGCAATCACCACAGCCTGCTCTACACTTTCATAGGCTTCCAGGGCGGTTTCAATTTCTCCCAGTTCCACGCGAAAACCGCGAATCTTCACCTGGAAATCCATGCGGCCCAAAAACTCAATACGGCCGTCATGCAAATAGCGCGCATAATCACCGGTTCGGTACAACCGGGCGCCGCTTTTCTTGCTGAATGGGTCGGGCACAAACCGTTCGGCGGTCAATTCAGGCCGCCTCCAATATCCCTGCGCCAATCCATCACCGCCGGTATAGAGTTCACCCATAACCCCCACCGGCACCGGCTGCATATACTCATCCAGGATATAAACCGTGGTATTCGCCAGGGGCTTGCCAATGGGCACAGATGCCCAGTCATCTTCAAGCCCCTGCATCACATAACAGGTTGTGAAGGTTGTATTTTCAGTTGGACCGTATCCATTGATCATGGTGCAGTCGGGCATTTTCTCCAAAACTGTGCGCACATGTTTTGGAGAGATTACATCACCACCCGCAACCAGATATTTCAACCCTCTCAAATCTTCCAGGTTCTCTTCAACCATCTGGTGGAATAAGCCGGCCGTCAACCACAGGGTTGTCACTTTTTGTTTTTGAATCTCATTTCCCAGTTGCGCCAGGGTGGCCTGCAGGCCTGGTATGACAACCAGTTTGCCGCCATTCAACAGGCTACCCCAGATTTCGAACGTTGAAAGATCAAAGGCCAGGTTTGAAAATTGAATAAACACATCATCAGGGCTATATTCGATAAAGTTCTGGTTTTTCACCAGGCGGATAATCCCACGATGTGGAACGCACACGCCTTTGGGCAATCCGGTCGAACCCGATGTGTACATCACATATGCCAGGTCATCAGGTTTTGAACACACCCCCAAATTTGTGGCTTCATAACCATCAATCCGTTGCGCATCACGATCCATAATAATTTTATGAATTGACCCGCCCGGCAGGTTATGAGCCATTTTCTGCTGGGTTAAAACAACTCTGGCTTGCGAATCATCCAGAATATAGTTCAATCGTTCCTGTGGATAGGACGCCTCCAGCGGCACATACACTCCGCCTGCTTTTAGAATGGCCAGCAAGCCGGCAATCATATCCACCGAGCGCTCAACGTAAATGCCAACGAAATCGCCTTCTTTGATTCCCAACTCAACCAGGTAACGCGCCAGGCGATTGGCTCTTTCATTTAACTCCCGGTAGTTCACCTGTTCATCACCGCACACCACCGCCACATTTTCGGGATAATCTTCAACGCATTTCTCAAATTCTTTTTGCACACTGCTTTCGCGCGGACAATCAGCCTCCGTGCGATTCCATTCGGTCACAAGTTGTTCGCGTTCCTCAGTCGTCAGCATGGGCAGTTGATCGATGCGCTCTTCAACATTCTCCAAAATGCCGCGCAGAATCATCAGCAGGTGTCTGGTCATGCGTTCAATGGTTTCTCGCTCATACAGATCTGTGCTGTATTCAAAGCTGCCCTGCAAGTTCTCTCCAAATTCTTCCATGAAGAATGACAAGTCGAACTTGGCCGTGGTGGTGTCTACAAACCATTCACTGGATTCCAATCCTTCCATTTCAAGAGGATATTTTTGCGCGCTTTGTAGCTCAAAGAGCACCTGGAAAAGCGGGTTGCGGTTGCTTTCCCGTTCCGGCTGCAATTCTTCCACCAACCTGGTGAATGGCAAATCCTGGTGGGCATAAGCCTCCAGGGTGTTCTCTTTGACTTTTTTCAGCAAATCAACAAATCGCGGGTTGCCTCCCAGGTCATTGCGCATCACCAACATATTGACGAAATATCCAATCAAACCTTCAATTTCGTCCTGCCTTCGATTGGCCAGCCCGGTTCCCACGGTGATATCCTCAGCTCTGCTATAGCGGTGCATCAAAACACTGAACGCCGCCAGCAGCCCCATGTAGAATGTGACTCCTTCCCGTTTGCATAATTCCTTGAATCGATTCGCAATTTCTGCAGGCACATCAAAATACAATATGGCGCCATTATTGGTCTGTTTTGCGCTTTTGGGATGATCAGTTGGCAAATCCAGCGTCACAAGCCCTGCCAGTTTCTTTTTCCAGTAGGCCATTTGTTGAGCCTGCTTCTCTCCTTGCATCCATTTGCGCTGCCACATTGTATAGTCCACGTACTGGTATGGAAGCGCGGGCAGGTCCACCGGTTCACTCCTGAGGGCTGCCGAATAAAACTTACCCAGTTCCCGGTCTATTACCCCCATTGACCAGCCATCAGTCACAATGTGATGTATGGTTAAAACCAGGATATTTTCATCCTCACCCAGTCGGAACAATTTACTTCTAATAAGCGGTCCCTTTTCCAGTTCAAAGATGCGCAGTTTTTCTTCCAGCGCAAGTTTTTGTACAGCATCTTCCCTTTTTTCTTCTTCCAGGTAGCCGCTCAGATCAAATTCTTCCAATTTGATCTTCATTTCTTTTACAACCACCTGCGAAACCTGCCCATCGACCACCATAAACCTCGTTCGCAGCGCATCGTGGCGCATCACCAGCGCGTTGACCGCCTGTTCCAGCGCTTCTTTATTCAGTTTTCCCTTCAAGCGGTAGGCTTTGGTTTCGTTATAGATATTGTTACCCGGCTCCAACTGGTTTACCAACCACAGGCTTTCCTGGGCATAAGACAATGGATAGCTTTCTGCTTTCTCGGCCACCCGCAGAACAATTTGTTCTTTTTCTTCAGGCCCCTTCTGAATTTGCTCAACCCGCTCTGCCAGTTTTTTGACCGTGGGAGCTTCAAAAACTGTCCTGAACGGAAGTTCAATCTGGAATTTTCCGCGCAGGTACGCCATTAATCTCATTACCAGCAGTGAATGGCCGCCCAGATCGAAGAAATTGTCAGTTAATCCAATCTGTTCTTTGCCAAATATCGCTTTCCACTCATCTACAATAATCACTTCGATTTCAGTTTGGGGAGCAATATACTCTCGAACTTTTTGTTCTATCGGGCGTTCTGTTGCCAGCCTGTTTAAAGCGCGCCGGTCAATTTTTCCACTCGGGTTCAAGGGTATATGGTCAACTGTAACAAACACTGATGGAACCATGTAATCGGGCAAGGTTTTAGAGAGGAAATCCTGCAACTCCTCTTTTCCCGGTGCTGGTGAGTCTTTCACAGGCAGAATGTATGCTTCAAGATACTTGTCGCCATCATCCTTCGTTTGCGCCATCACCACAGCCTGTTCAATACCCGCGTGGGTTCTTAATACAGCTTCAATTTCTCCCAGCTCAATGCGAAATCCGCGAATTTTAACCTGGTAATCAATGCGTCCCAGGTATTCGACATTGCCGTCAGGCAGGTAACGCACCAGGTCTCCCGACCGGTACATCTTCTCGTGCGGCACAAACGGAGATTCCAGGAAACGCTCGGCGGTTAATTCGGGACGATTGAGATATCCCCGTCCCACACAGATTCCAGCTATGAACAATTCACCGGGGGCGCCCACAGGCACCGGCTGAAACATGGAATTGAGAATATAATAGCGGCAGTTTGGCAGCGGGCGACCAATTGGCAAAATTTCTCGTACTTCGACATACCGAAGCCGTTCCAACGATGTCATCACCGATGTTTCAGTAGGTCCATACCCATTGTAGAAGGACCTTCCCTGCTCCCAGGTATTCACTAGGTCTTGAGAGCATGCCTCGCCAACCGAAATGATAAACTTCACTTTTTTCAACTGCGATTCGGGAAGCATGCGCAGCAGCGAAGGGGTAATCAGAAGCGTGTTTACATCTTCACGATTCAACATGGACACCAGATCGGGAATGGAATGCTGCTCTTCATGCGTGGCAACCGTCAGCGTGCCGCCGTGACCAATGGCTACAAAAGTCTCGGCAATCGATGCGTCAAAATGAACCGTGGAAAATTGCAGAATATTGCATGTTTCACCCACAGGAAGGTGATTGGCAAAATTCAAGGTGTAATTTGCCACTCCGCGGTGATGCAGCATGGCCCCTTTTGGCTTGCCCGTCGAGCCGGAAGTGTAGATTACGTACGCCAGGTCATCTGGTGTCACCTCTGACTCGACCTGCAGGTCGTATTCTTCGGGAAATTGCCCCTCCAGATCGTCCAGGTAAATTATTTTTGAATCCCAATTGGAAACCAGTGATTGCAAAGAGCGGGTTGTGATGGTGATCGGGAATTGCGCGTCTTCAGCCATGAAGGCCAGCCGATCAGCCGGGCTGGTTGGGTCCAAAGAGACAAAAGCCCCGCCCGCTTTTAAAACCGCCAGCCAGCAAATATAGATGTTTTCAGTCCGTTCCAGGCACAGGCCCACCAGTGTATCGGGGTTGACGCCGAGAGTCTGTAAATAGTGAGCCAACCGGTTGGAGCGAATATCCACCTCGCGGTAAGTCAGATGTTTTCCTTCTGAGATCAGAGCAATTTTTTCGGGATGTAGTTTTACTTTTTCTGCAAAAATGTGGTGCAGAAGAAAATCACTTTCATAAACCTGGTCGGTATTGTTCCACTCCACCAAAATTTGCTGCTTCTCGTCCTCACCCAACATTGAATAGGTGTCAAGTACTCGCGAAGGATTCAGTGAAAATTCATGCAGGATTGTTTTTAGGTGTCCCAGTATTCGTCGGGCAATTTGTGAAGAAAACTGGCTGCCGTCAAAGCGAATTTGCAGAAGCATATCCTCCCCGACAACAAGTCCAACGGTCAATGGAACATCCCACAGGTCAAGGGCTGAAAAATGGAATGTCTTTGCCGCATTGTCAATATACAGGTCGAAATCTTTTGGGTGATCTTCCAGGATAAGCACACTATCAAATAGCGGCTCATTGACATTGACACCGCTCCACTGTTTTGCCAGGGGAAGCGGCGTGGTGTAATAGGGTCGTATACCCGCCCATTTTTCTTGAAGTTCCGTCATCCACGGCAAAAGTGTTTTTGCATGTGGAACCATAACCCGCAAAGGAACGATATTGTTGGCAAACCCCGGATCGTCTTTCCCTTCGTCCAATAAAAATTTTCTGCCAATCGATACGCCGAACAGAACATCATCATTGCCCGAATAGCAGCTTAGCAAAACCGACCAGGCACATTGAAGCAAGGTGCTTAATGAAATATTCTTTTCTGCTTCCAACCGGCGCAGCCGTTCTGACACATCGGTACCCAGCCACAACTGTTCATAATGATAGGGTTCACCAGGTTGATGCTTTTTTGGAAACGGATCATGCAGCAAAGGCGTGCGGGCTTCAAAATCGCCCAATTCACCACGCCAAAATATTTCTGCGTTCTTCTGGTCAAAATGGTTTAAAGCATGAAAAACCGCATGTACAGGTGGGAAATCAACCGTCTGAGAGCCGGTATTCTTGAACAGATCATTATAGGTGCGAAACACATCGCGCAAAAGCTTATCGCGGGTGAATTCATCCATCAAAATCTGGTGATAGGTCCATACGAAGCGAAAAGAGGTTTTACCGGTTTTAATAATCGCAATTCTGCTGAGAGGCGCTTTGCTCAGATCAAACCCGCTGCGGCGGTCTGAATGCAAGAAAGTTTCAAATTTTTCCTGCTGTTGTTCGTGCGTATCACCGCTCCAATCCATGATCTGCACAGGCAGCGCCGCCTGAGGATCAATCACCCTGATCGGTTCACCGCCATCTTCCCACAGAAATGCAGTCTGCAAAATGTCATAGCTCTGCCCCCTGGTTTTCCACGCCTGGATAAAAAAATCCGGTTCAATTTCATCAAGGTCGGCAATAATTTGCTGCAAGTACAGCCCGGTTTCTGGCGATTGATAGCCGGCATAAAGCATTCCCAACTGTAAAGAAGATATCGGTCGATCATCGTTAATTAGAAACATATGATTACCCCATGCAATTTTATGACTTTTCCAAACGACGTTTGGAGAACCATTCCCTGTAAAAAAGAATGGACTCAAAAGGGATGATTTTAAGGCTGTTTTATAACCATTTTCTGTTTATTCAATAATCTTATTGTAGCAGGTTCAGTTTTTGTAAACAATAAGTCAAAAGAAGCAAACAGAATTAATTTTTAGTTTAAATGGGTCTGCAAAAATGACACCTTTGCACAAACAGGATTTATTCAAGCGGGGCTTCAAGATAATTCCACAGGAAAATTTGCAGATTCTTCCTTGCAATCCTGACCGCCAACGCTGCCTTAAACCCCGCCTCAACAGGCAAATCTTCCAATTGCCAGGAAAATAACGTTTCAGGATGCCCTTTCACCCGCGAAATTTCCACCCTGTCACCAGGAACCAAAGATACATCGAAATTTTTCAATGGAAATGACAGCCCCTTGCCAGTTGCTTTAATAAAAGCTTCTTTGCGCGTCCAGCAGGAGAAAAAAGCCTCCTTTTGCAGGTTTTCAGGCAGCGCTCGCAACTGCTCCAGTTCATGGCTTGAAAAAGCAGCCGCGGCAATTGAGAGCAAATCCCGGTCATCGCGCATGAACTCGATATCGATTCCCAGCATATCCTGTCGTGATACTGCAAACAACGCCTTCCCATTGGAATGCGACAGGTTGAAAGCAACCCAACCCGTGTTAATTTGCTCAACCAGGCGGGGTTTCCCATAATTCGAATATTCAAATTGGATTTGGTTAGGAGCACAATGGATGAACCGACTCAAAAGGCGGCGCAGAATACCTCTTCGGGTTATGAAACGATTCCGATCAACTGGAAAGTGAAACCTTTCAGCCCGCTCGCGCTCATCACGCGAAAGCAGTCCCAGGTAATCATTCGTCACACGGTCATCCTGGTCAAGAGATGCCCGCCATACATGAACGGATTCTTCATTCAATTGAACATCATCCTGCGGGTCAATCCAATTTTGTTTCAAAGCCAATACTCTCCTTTGTTTCTTCTTACCCCCATTACGAACCTTTCAGGTCTCATTCTGATTATCTACTGGTTGGAAAGCTTCAGGCAAGAATTTGTTGAACGATTTCATTAACCAAATTCGGACTCTGCAATATTTCGTGTCTTCCACTTTTTTTAATTTGAATTTTCTTGATTTCATCTTCATTTGAAAGGAATGTAAGCCGCCCAAGATCAGCCAGGTAGTTATCAACAGCCGGTCTTTTCCCCATAAAGAAGGAATAAGCCGGCGTTCCAAGTATGGCTGCTTCACGATTCATGGTGCCGCCGCCGCTGAACACAAAATCAGCTTGAAACAAAGCGTCAGGTCCGCTAAGAACTTCATTCGGGATAATCAGATTCTTATTGGCAAGTTTTTTCAATGGTTCAGCCTGTGACTTGACCCGCGGCAAAACCAGCATGGTGACATGGGGCATGGCGCAGATATATTCCAGCAATTGATCAAACAACGGGTTATCAAAATGCTGGTACAGCGTCCACGAAGCCGGTGGACGGATGACGGCTATTGGATTCTCGACCGGGATGCCCTTTGTCTGAAAATAACCTGGCTGCGGTGAAAAAGAATTCAGGTAAACCTGCTCTTTCAGTCCGTGATATTTTTCCACCTTGTGCCGGTATGCGCCGCAATTCTTTAACGCCCAATCGGGAAATACCTCGGGCACCACAATTTTTTGAGCCAGGCGAAAAGCAATGTGATTGGCGGGTTGGTATTCGTAATCCATGATCGTAACACTGGGAATGCCAGCCAGCCTGGCTGTCAATATTTGTGAATAGGAATTGTGACTGACACACAGGTCAAATTTTCTGGAGCGCTGGTATGTAAATAACTGCAAACTCCGTTTGAGCACTTCCACCGAGATGTTGCCCAGTTTGCTGCCGCCGTGTTTGCCAATCAGTTCGTGCTTCAGGCCGAACAAATTGGCCAGCTCAACCGTCTGGGCATATTGCTTGGTGGTGATTTGCACAAAATGCCCGCGCCGTTCCAATTCTTTAATTATGGGTACAAAGAACAAAACCTGGGGAGAATTGGCCAGGTCAATCCAGATTCTCATTGTGCGCCTGCCTGCCGTTTGTTCTTTCCATCACCCAGGCGCGCCAGGTGGAATCCGGCATCTTTCCAACTTTCATCAGGCCACCCATTCACCAGGTCAACAGCAAGGCGCGATGAGGTTAAACCTGCTGCCGCATGCGGATCAATAGCTAGGAGTTCTTGGTGAGCCACAGCCAGGATGATTGCATCACAATCACATATGGCCTCAGCCAGATTGGAAACCGTGTGCACCAGATTCAACGGCTTTTGCAGGTATGGATCAAAGCAGGTCACACTGGCGCCGGATACTTCAAGCAACCTGGCAATTTCCATGGATGGACTTTCTCGAAAATCATCCACGTTCGGCTTATAGGCAAGCCCCAACAAGGCGATGTGTTTTCCATGCGGAGAACCGATGGCCTGTTTCACCGTCTCTACGACAAATTCAGGTTGTGAATCATTCACCTGCCGGGCTGTTTTGATCAACGGAGTAATGTCGGGGGCGGCTTCAACCAGGAACCAGGGATCAACGCTGATGCAGTGCCCACCCACCCCCGGCCCGGGATTCAGGATGCTTACCCTGGGGTGATGGTTTGCGATCTTGATCACTTCCCAGGCATCCACCCCAAACCGCTCGGCCAGCCGGGAGAATTCATTTGCCAGGGCGATGTTAACATCCCGGTAGGTGTTCTCCATTAATTTCACCATTTCCGCCGTGACAGCATCCGTCAGGAAAATCTGTCCTTTGACAAAGGTGGAATACAATGCTTTTCCCTGTTCAGCCGATGCGGCAGTGATGCCGCCAATCACCCGGTCATTGTGAACCAACTCCTGCAAAATTTTTCCGGGCAGCACCCGCTCCGGTGAGTAAACCAGGTGAAAATCCTGTCCGGCTTTCAGGCCAGATTTTTCCAGTATGGGAGCGACTATTTTCGCAGTGGTTTCAGGGGGAGAAGTGGATTCGAGCACAACCAGGTTGTTTTTTGCCAGAACCGACACAATGCTTTCTGCCGCTGCCTTCACCGCGGTCAAATCAGCTTTCTTGTCACCATAAAACGGGGTTGGTACGGCAATGATGAAAGCAGCGGCGGGTTCCGGTTTGTGGCTGAATGTGATGGTTCCTTTCACGACATTTTCATGAAAAAATTCAGCCAACCCGGGTTCATGGATATGGATCTTACCCTGGCTCAATTGCTCAAGCACATCTGAATTGATATCGACGCCAACCACATGGATCCCCTGGCTGGCGAACATGCAGGCGGTCGGAAGACCAATATAACCAAGACCCATAATACAAATTCGATGGAATTGCATTGATACAACTCCCTGGAGGGTAATTCCAATTATTTCAAAATTCCAATCGAAACATAATAACGCTTATGCTCATAATAATTATAGTGTTTAAGTCTCTTTTATATTTGTTGGAATAGTATTAAGCACAATCCACCCTTACGGATGGATTGTTTTTGTCATTCAATACCACTGGATTACAGACAATACTGAATCATATTCTGGCCCCACTCCAACGCTGAGCGGATATCAGCCCGCGAGCCCATGCCACCCAACACTTTGCCGCTCCAGGCCAGGCTGTATTTGGCATTGGAGTAGATCACCTTTTTGCCCAACAGCACCCGGCTGCCCTGGTTGCCTTCGGGCGGGGCATTGAACAGATGCGGCATTTTGAGAATGGAATCGTATTCCGCCACCGGTTTTAAACTAACGCCCAGTCCCCCAAAGAAAGCTTTGAACGACTCGTCGGCCGCGTCGTCCATGGCTTCAGCAATCAGCGCCCTGCCCTGTTCCAGATAGGCAGCCAGTTCTTTGATTTTACCGGCTTCCACCTTGAACGAACCTGTGCCGGTCAAATAAACAATCGCATAATCCAACAATTCGGCAGACAGGGGCACATCAGAATCGATCACCAGGTTGTAAGGCGTCGATCGCTTGCATTCGCGGGTCAGGTAGTCCCAACCCACCAGGACACCTGCC
>Ga0334890_1003128_pt1 | contig 17354 bp, 22 predicted proteins | sample GraSluR1_MG_3_FD_207220 | JGI IMG/M metagenome (GOLD analysis project Ga0334890, IMG submission 207220) | Sludge microbial communities from methane-producing bioreactor in Wageningen University, Netherlands - Granular Sludge_31_08-R1 | ecosystem: Engineered > Bioreactor > Anaerobic >... | reverse complement strand
GGCAGCGCCGCCTGCTCCGCCGCGCCGAGCACGGCCAACGTGTACCGACGCATGATCGCGAAGAGCGAAACCGAGCTCGTGATCTCGGGGATGCCCCGCACCTGGCCCGGCCGATCGACCCGGAACAGGTGGATCACGTCCTTGGCCTCGAGCTCGTCGTGGTCCGGCTTCGAGCCGCTCCAGGACGGCCCGTCGCCCGGGTGGTACCGAAGCACGTAATACTTCGACGGGTTGCCGTACGCGTCGAACTCGATCCCGTCGACCATCCGCTCGTCATCGAGCCGCGTCTTCACCGACCACGGCGTGGTCACGTAGTCGGCCTCGATGACCTTGAGATCGAGCTTGACCGGTGCGTCGACGTTCGGATTGGTGACCTGGATCGCGAAGACCTCGCCGGTCTCGCACTGGGCCATCCGCATGGTGCGAAGCTTGTGGGCCAGGCTGACCGCCTTCGCCCAGCGGATGAACTCCCGCTCGATCAGCCGGTTGGCCCTCTCGTCGTCGGTCAGCAGCTGGAGCCGCGGGCCGGTCCCTACCGCGAAGTTGGCCAGGGTCTTCACGATCCCCTTGGCATAGCTGTTGTTGGCGACCTCGTATCGGGCCCGGGCCCGCAGGGTCCGGCGGACCTCCAGGCTGTTGGCCGCCCGGGCGGAGAGATTGTCGGCGGCGGCCCAGTGCCGGCGGTTCTCGTCGGTGGTCCGGGCCGCGTCGTACCAGCCGCGGACGAACCGTACGACCCGGCCGAGCACGGAGCCGTGCTTGGGGGTCGCCTTGCGTCCGCGTTGTCTCCACCACTTCCGCACGTCAACTCGCTCCTGGGGGGATGACCTTCGTGCGACGGATTGCCTTCAGGCCCTTCTTGCCTGCGTCCTTCGACGCGAGATACCGGTCCGCCTCGATGAGCTGGCCGAGATCCTGCTGCTCGACGGAGCCGGAGTCGCCGGTCACCCGCTTGGGGCCCTGGGCAGTCTCGCGAATCGTCTCTTTCAGGTCCTCTGCCATCGCTTCACCGTTCCAGGTACGCGACCAGTCGTCCGGTCAGTCCGTGCAGCCGGCGGGCCCACCCGATCAGCCACCACATCCACGCCGGCCGCCGCCGCGTGTGGAGCGTGACCACGCTCGCCGGGCTACTCCCCACGAAGGTGGTCCGCCACCCGGGCCAGGACCGAGTACGGCTTGCCCGGCTCGCCGATCGCGAACGGCTGGGTCACCGGCATGCCCTCGGCCAACTCGATCTCGAACACCTTGGCCCCGTTGAACTGCATAGCGCCCTCGAAGTCGTTGCGGAACAACTCCGCCACGTCCGCGTCCGCCTGAATGACCACCGCCTGGGCAAAGGTCAGACCGGTCAGCGGCGAGCCGTCGGCGTCCGTGGTCGGCGGCGTGAGAACGAACTCGCCCAGCTGGTTGAGGATCTGCTGGGCGGACAGCCCCGGCGCCCCGGGCGCCTGCATGTCCACCGTGTCGAGCGTGGCGATGGTTACGGGTCCGAACGACATGGGTTCCTCCGATTTCAACGGTGTTTCGGGCTTCGATGCTCTCCGCACCGAGCCATCCGGAAGGCGAAGGCGCAACAAAAAACGCCGTGCAGGTGTGCAGCCCTGCACGGCGTATCACTTGCTGGCTCGACGGTTTGACGGTGATCAGCCGCCGCCCGCTCGCCTCCGGGATGGCCCGGTGGGGTTGTCTATCGGCTGCTTATCCTTCGCGCGGGTGCGCCTCAAGCGGGTTCAGGGATTCTCGGCGAGATTGTTACACCGGTAGACATGCAAGAAGCGCATGAACGCAGTGACTTAAGCTTCTCGGTCAGCTCACGTCTTCAACAGTTGGTAAACGCAATAGGCAAGCACGGCGAGAACGAGCAACGTCAAAAACGGATGACGGTTCCGACGCCACTTTCGAACCGTCGTTATTCGACCTGGCTTGATGACCATCGGAGTGTCGGTTGCAAGGCGATCAGATTCCAGCACTTCCTCGATTTCGCATTCACACGCCCAGTGTTGACAGATCCTCTCGTAGGGAGGCAGCACCTGGGGATGTTTCATCGCAACCTGAATCGGTACGAATGCACCATGATACTGCTTCGCGGCATCACAGCGCCTTCCAACACGGATTCGAAAGCCCGCGATCATTCCTTCCGAGTCGCGTGCCTGTCGAACCTCCATTCGGCAGTAATCACGCTCGCGTTTGAACCATTCCCGCTGGGTCTTCTGCCGAAGTCGCTCCAGTTCCTTTTCGAGTTTGGCCGAGTCCTTACCGGCCTTTCGACCATCGATGAGGAAACTGGCCTCAGTCTTTGTGCGCGGCAGCTCCCCGTCGTACTTCAGGCTTGCAAGAAACCGCATCTGCGCATCGGAGGGTTCGTCAATCATGTGTTCGCACCTTTCCGCCGACGTGCGAGCCGGCTCTCAAAGCCTGAGATGATAAACTCCGGTTCACCCCCACGTGCGTGGGGAATACGTTCGCCTACCCGTAGGCGTGTCCGATTTTTGCGGTTCACCCCCACGTGCGTGGGGAATACGAGTGTGTGATGTCTAGCAAATCCTTAGGTGTGCGGTTCACCCCCACGTGCGTGGGGAATACGAATTGCACAAACGTCAGACCGTGCTGCTCCGCGGTTCACCCCCACGTGCGTGGGGAATACGATGCGCGACTTGATGCGCTTATTCACCATCTTCGGTTCACCCCCACGTGCGTGGGGAATACGTCCATTCCGTCCATCCGGTCCATTCAGTCCATCGGTTCACCCCCACGTGCGTGGGGAATACGTACAGGTTCCGCGTCTCGGTCGTGTCCGCCGGCGGTTCACCCCCACGTGCGTGGGGAATACGTGCCCAGCCCTTTGATCTGTTCAAGCAGTTGCGGTTCACCCCCACGTGCGTGGGGAATACCCGGGCGACGTGGCGCTGGCCACCGGCCACACCGGTTCACCCCCACGTGCGTGGGGAATACCATGCCTCGAAGCGTGAGGTTCGGTGCGATGGCGGTTCACCCCCACGTGCGTGGGGAATACGTCACGTATGAGACGCCAGCCATAGACTCAGCTGGTTCACCCCCACGTGCGTGGGGAATACCCGATACGTCTGACCGCGCCTGGCGGCGGCGATCGGTTCACCCCCACGTGCGTGGGGAATACGTGGGCGACCAAATCATCGTGAGAGGCTAATCCGGTTCACCCCCACGTGCGTGGGGAATACTGGGCACGGTCCCGGCCCGACGATCCGCCGAAACGGTTCACCCCCACGTGCGTGGGGAATACTACGTAGCACTGCGCATGTACGGAGGGCACTTGCGGTTCACCCCCACGTGCGTGGGGAATACGCTGAAAATCTACTCCCTTTTCCGCGTTTTTGCCAGAATCAGACCCTCGAAGTCCACGAGGTCTCGATCCGGCCGCCCGCAGGTCCGCACGGCATAGCCCTGCGGCGTGTTCGTGCTGTACACCATGATCCCTGCCCCGGCCTTGATCGACTTCTGCACTCGATCCCACAGCTTGTCGCGAACCAACGCCGAGAACCGGCCCACAAACACCCCCGTCCTGGGCTGGATCATCCACCGCGTCAGCTCTCCCCGCAGGCCCGGGCTCACACGCTCAAGAATCAGGATCACCATAGTTCCGGCCTCCCGCCAGCCCGTCCCCTTCCTCGCCTCCCCCATCCGGGTCCCACAGCGCCCCGGGCGCCGCCCCGTCCTCATCAAAGTTCTCATCAATCCGAACGGGCCGACCTTCCACGTTGAGCACGTCCTGAATGTCCTCGATCATGCGGCCCAGCAACCGGGAATGTGCGAACCGGTCGCGGCAGGCGATTCGCATGTTCCGCTCCACGTCCGTCAGAACGGTCGAGGCCACCTCAAAGGCCGCCGGAACGATCAACTCCACCTTGTAGAAATCCGCAACGTCATACACGAACGAGAGTTGCTTGCCCGTGTGAATGAACCCGATGCCCGCCGAGTACCCCGCCGAGAGAATCGCCGCATGCGTCAGCCCGTAGAGACACGCATTTCCCGCGGACAGCGCCCGGTTCACCGGGTCGGCCGCGGACCAGTTGCCGCGCTGGTAGAAGCGGCCCTGCCAGGGCACGTTTGTCGCCAGGCTCGCCTTGGCGTACGCCTCACGGACGCGCACGCCTTCCTTGCCGCGAATCTGCTGGAGCGTGAGCCCCGGCTCGAGACGAGCGCCGAACCGCTTTTCGTACATCCGGCGCACGACGGCCAGTCGCTGGTCCGGGTCCAGCGCCAACGCCGCCTGACGCAGCAAAAGGCGTGCGCTCCGCGTTCCGCCCGTGCTGTGGGCATACATGCGGACGCCCTCCTGGCCGACCCAGGCAATCAGGCAGTTGTTGTCCGCCAGCGCCTTGACCGCGGCGTGGGTGATCCGCGTCCCCGGCCCCAGCATGAGAACGGCCAGGGCCGCGGCCGGGACCGGGGTGAAGCCCTCCTGGTCATGCACGGCCACCGACATCTCGTGCTGATCGATCCGGGCGTTCTCGACGTACAGATACCCCAGGCTGTCCCCAAACCTGGGCAACCGATGCAGATCGTCCATGGCCTGTCCTCCCCATTGGCCACCACACTATTCACTTGCCAAAGAGCCGCACCCTTCACGCATGCCCCATTCAGCCCCCCTCGCGCACCGGCGCGACCGACAGCAACCCGAACCCGAACGCCTTGCCCGGCCCGATGCCCCGGATAAGCGTCTCGCGAAATGCTGCAGAGTTGCTGACGCGAAGCTTCCCCTCATATCGAACGGATCTAAGGCACTGTCCCTCGCCCCGGCTCGCCGACTTGCTGAAGTAAACAAATCCCGGCCGAGCTTCCCACAAAGTCTCGACGGCAAAACCACAACGCTCCGATCGCCGTGTCAGCCAATCATCCAGCTTGCCTGTCGGCACGGGAACCCGTTTTCCCGCCCATCGTCCTTCGATAGGTTCTCCCTTGGCGTCACGAGAACTCTCTCGCAACCGGCGCGTCGGGTTGGCCAGCAGCCGGAATCCCAACAGCGTGCCGGCTGGAAACGTGAGTTGTGCCTCACGCGGCTCCGACGGCGGGGCATGCAGAAGATACATCGCGTTCTGGAAGGCATACGCCCAATCCGGTTTTACGGCAGACTGTGTCACGATGACCACGCTGCCCCCCGCATGCGCGTCAATCCGGAAGAGAAACGCCTGGTCGGTTGTGCGGCTGCCGTGAACGTGGACAAAGCCGTTCGGATCGTACGGTTTGAGAAACTCTGGATCCTCTCGCTTTCTGGCATCATTCGGGAAAGCCATGCAAAGCCGCTGGTGTACTCGATAGACATTTCGTAACCAGAGACGCCCGGGCCTCGGGCGGTCCGGATTGTCACCAGTATCAATGAGCAGATAGGAGTGATACATGATCATTCGACCTCCTCGGCGCTAAGCCGTCGACGTCGAGTCTCCAGCGAACGAAACCGAATGATCTCCTCACGCTTGGCGATAATCTGGTCGCGCCATTGTCTGTCTTCGGGGTTGATCCGGTCGAGCCCCATGCCCATCCCGTACTCGATCATCGTCACCGCGTCGTGACACAACCGGCAGAGCGAGCGTAAATCATCTTGCTCCTCATCGCCGCCGGCGCGGCGATACGTCACATGCTGAACCGTCGTCGCCGGAGACTTGCAGAAAACACACAGGCCCCCATCTGCGTCCAGGCGGCTCTGACGCTTCCGGCGATACTCAGCATTCGCGTAATCGGCGCGGGGGCGCAGCGGCGCCGGAAGGCGACTCTGGCGTGCCGCACCGACTCGGATGTCCGTGCCGGAGCCGACGCCCATCTTCTTGCGAACAACCATTCTTGGGGAGTGTGCTGGCACATCAAACGAGTCTGCGACATCGTACCAGACTTCCCCGTCTAGTGGAGCAACCTCACCCGCTGCGGCACCCCGCCATTCGATCACGCATTCGACTACATCGGGCACGGCCTCTCCCGCGTGGCGGCTCCGCCAGGGAACAGATCGAAGCGCAGATTCCAGGTCAGGAAACCCGCCCACATCCGGATCGTCATGGCAGCCCACCAGTGGAAGCGATGCCGCGCACGACTTCCGGCCGAGATACACCGGCCACACCGGATGCTGAACAGCTTTGTGCAACGAAACGATCAGTGAGGAATCGCCACGCAAAGCAACCACGAAGCTCGCGTCGCAGAGGTATTCCCTACGCGTCAGAATCGGGCCGGGTTTGGTCTTTCCGATTCCCTCCGCGCTTTGCATCTGCATTCCCGCCCCCACCGTGTGGTAGTCCCACCAGCGCACGCCTGGACGATCGATGCGGACGCCCATCATCAAAGCGTTCAACTTGATGAGCCGTTGCCGAGCATCGGAGCGCGACACGCCCATTGCAGCGCAGAGCAGCCCGGCGATCCCCGATTTGGTCGGAGCTTCGGAAGTCCTTCGGACGACGAATCTCGATTGCTGGTCTCCCCACGATTGAAGAGGACCTTCGAGGCGGAGCAGGAGCGTATTCGCATTCATCGGCGCATCTCCTCACTCGACCGTCACGGACTGAACGCGCGACCAGTCAAACCCGATTTCCTTCACGACAAGAGCCACTAGGCCATCGAGGGATCCTACGTTTTCGTCAGCACAGGGGGTCTCCTGCTTCTCGTGCTGATAGGTGAGCGGATACCGGAGATTGGGGGAGAACCAGAACCGCTTGTCCTCGCGCTCCTTGCCGTACCCGGTGTCCAGGTCATGCACGTACTGACCGAGCTGTGCGATGCTTTGCGACACAATATCGCGCGTTCCCTTGCTCGGCACCGGTGCAGCGAATGCGTTCGCGTAGCTGATTGGCGTGGAGCGAGTTTGCTTTACCTCTACGAGGATGCCGTCCGGAGGGTTGTGGGCAGCGAAGCTGTTCTGCTTCCCGGTCGGGTTCGCCAGCGCGGCTCCACGAATGAAGGCCCCGACGGTGTGGGCGGCCAGCTCCCTGTTCCCGTTCAAGTTGTCCACCAATGTTTCCCAGTGTATCGAGAAGTATTTATAGAAGCAGGCCGACGCGAACATGGCTTCGCCAATGTGCGCACCACCCGCATCCTCACCTGGTATGTCATCTGCAGCTACGAAGTAGTCCACTTCCGGACGAGCTTCGTGGGTTGATATCCCATGGGCCACCTGCAACGCAGCCTCGATGTCTAGATCAAGGCCCTTCCAGACCCCCTTGTCCTTGGCGCTGCTGTCGGCCTTCTCGTCCTCCTGTTCGTCCGTGTCCGCGTTGCGACCCTTTTTGCTCTTGGGGGGCTTGGCTGGTTCCAGCATGCGTCCTGACAATGCCATGTCCGGCGCATAGCGATCCTGTGCAACGAGGCGGGCGAATTCTCGCGAGAGTTTGGCGACTCGCTTCTCTGTCACTTCCGCCTCTTCCGCACGAAGCATATCCACCATGTGCGCAGTCGCGCTCTTTGACAGGAAAACGATGACATCCTTCTTCCCGTTCTTTGCCGCGTCGTCCTTCGCAAGCCCGCACGCCTGAACCACCGCAGTGGCCAGCGAAAGCATGTCTTTTTCTGCGATCTGGGACGCCAGGTATTGCGGCAGTCTTCGCGTGCGGATCCCACCACACAGCAGCTTGAACTGCTCGCTGGTCCGGATGCTCCTCTTGATGCACTGGCTGGAGATACGTGAGCGCATCACCCCGCCGAAGAAGCATGTCTTTGGAGCACCCAGATCATCACGGTTGAGATTGGCCGGGCTGTGGTTCTGAATCCCATGGATTTCGATCAGCATAGTATTCTCCTTTTGAGCATGTCACTGCCCGAAGTGCAGGTATTGCGTCGCCCAGTTGAGCCGCGTTTCTTCACGCTCCCATGCGGACAACTCATCGGTGAGGCGCACCCAGTCCAACTCACCGCTGTCTTTCGCAATCAGATCCAGCGCCCAACACAGCGCTGGCTCGATCAGGGTCAGAGGGAGCAGGAGGAGTTCGTCGAACTTGGCTTGTCGTCGCTGCATCACTGGCTCGCTCTCGCCTTTCACATTCCCCAGCTGCATGGCAAGCCTTGCTCCTTTGCATTGTCGCATCGGGCGGTACGCATACACTTTGGCAACCAGCCACGCCACCTCACGGCGAGGGGCTCTCTGGTTCTGTTCCCTCAGTGGCCACCAAATCCCCGTGAAAAGGTCGAAACCCTCCACTGACTCATCCAGGCTGCGCCCACCCAGGCTGCGCAATCGCCCAAGGCTGCCAGGCTCAAGCGATTCCAGCGTTCGGACAAACTTCTCTGTTGGCGTCATCGTTCGCCGCCTTTCCGTGGTGGTGCTTCTCCCTTCCTGCACCGCGATGTGGGCGCCATGTCCGGACCGGATCGGGCAATCTGATTGCGTCGGCGGATCGCGCGCGTCGTAAACCCTGGCGCAAGCGACATCGCCACTGCCGCCATCATCTTCTGGTACTCTCTCGTTGCCTTCACCCACTCACCTTCAGCGTCTGACAGCAGCCCGTCGATGCGGCTGGCAAGCCGTGACTCGACATGTGCCCGAACAGCACCGAGAACGATGTCCAGTTCGACTTCGTGTCGAGTGGAGGAAGCACTTGGCGAACGCGCCCGTCGCATGACCGCTCTTCCTTCTTGTTGCCACTGCTCCGCCAACGCGATCCAGTCTTCCGCTGGCGACGGCCACCGTTCCGGCGCGACCAGGAGTTCAGTTGCCTCGAGGTACTTGTCGTTCTTGACTGTGGAGAAGCCGACTGCCCAGATGCCCGCTCCTTGGTCAACCGTCCTTTGTCCGAGAATGGCTGCCAGAGCCCTCACCCACTGCCCCGCCGCGGCATCCTTCGATTTCAGAGCGTCGCTTGTCTGAAGTGGTCCGGTCGCGTTTCTTCCCAGCGGCACGGGGACCACGTGTGGATCACGCCACCTCCGGTCTTCACCCCTGGAGCCGCCTTTGCCGTCGAACACACATCGCCGAAGGACGCGCTCGGCCCGCCCACAGGAGACACAGGCCGTTTCGTTCTTTTCCCGGTTTCCCAACCATACATTGCGAGGAAGCCAGGTCATTCCTGGCAGCAGGGGCACATTACCCCGTCGGGGGAGTTCGTATCCTGGTGTTTCCCATTCTGGCATGCCCAGTGACGCATCCCCATATCTCCAGGACAATCGCAGAGTCGTCGCAAGCGTCGTGCCGACCGGTATGACGTAGAGGGGTGGCTTTGAGTTGATCCCTGGCGACTTTCCCTTGCCACCCGAGGTCGCGAAGACCGGCAGCCGGGCCAAACCCGTGGCACAACAAGCTGCGCACAAGCCACCCGATTGGTCGGTAGTGTGATGGAAGTGCCACGCATTCGTACCGCTCGGCACTTCGTGCATCAGGTAATGTGTGGTGTGCTTCGGTGGCCGGTTCTTGAGGCCCTCATTCTGAAAGAAACGGGGGCCATCTCCAAGCAGATTGAAGTACTTCCGGCAGTCATCGAGTTTTTTGAACCAATCAGGCGGGAAGCGCCCGTCCCCACTGAGGCGATCTTCCTCCTCCTGCGGAGACGGGTATCCCTTGCACCAATACAGGGCCGCAAGGAGCAGCCGCACGATCGCCACTCGATCCATCGGGTTGGACGCCGCGATCTGCCGGATACTCCCGGCCTCTGTCAGCGCCTCGCGGATGCCGACACGGTCACAAGTGCCGTTGGTTCGCAGAACCGGAATCCACGCCTCGTCCAGAAGGTTGAATTGCATAAGCGTGTCCCTTCTGAGAATAGGTGTTTACGGCATCTACAATACCGCACAGCCCCGGGGACTGCGAAGCGACAGAGAGATTGTTCTTCCCAACCTACCTGTAACCCGGGGGACCGACAAGGTGTGTCGCACCGCCGGCAAAACGCAGCAACTCAGCCAAAGCTGCGAGGTTGCTGGCTCTGCTAACAGCTGAATCTACAGAAAGTTGCGCGAAACGGCAGAATGCCTTCCTATCATCCCGTCACCCGCTCCGTCGTGGTCACCCGCCGCCCGCAGTACCGGCATTCCCGGCGGCGAACGATCCGGCCACCCCAGCGGGCCCGGGTGTAGACTACGTAGAAGTGCTTACACCCGCACTTCGAGCAGACGAGGCCCGACGGCTCCTCCGGCTTGGGCGGTTTGACCTGGTCCTTCCTCATCGCCGTCCTCGCTGCAACTCCGAGAGCTTTCGCCGGCCCGCCGGCCGCGGGCGGCCCATATCTTGGGTTCCGAAGAGCACCGCCCCCTGCATCGAGGCCGCGACCGCAGACCCGACCAGGCAGTCCAGCCAGTGGTTCTCCAGCCCGCTGGCACGGAGCTTCCACTCGTCGACCGTCCGGCCGCGCCCCTCGGTCCGGACCGGGTACTCCGAGGTCAAATGCTCGCCCAGCAGCCGGTGGTGCTCCGGCTGGCGGCCAAACAGCGTCAGGCAACCCGGATCGCCCTGGGCCGTCCGGAACCTCGCCTGGATAAAGGACTTCCAGTAGTTCGTGTCGTACACGACGTGGCGGATCGCCCGCCGGCCGCTCGTGTGCGGGATCCGCCAGTTCAGCCCGACCCGGTCACCCCGTTTGCGCTTGTACTCGGCGAATGGAATGCTTGACGCGCCTACGTATTTCCCGTGGCTGGGGGTCAGGACGCTCGCGTGGTCGCTCTGCCGGCAGAACTCGTACACCACGTCCGTCGACTGGCCCCAGTTTGCGTCGATCAGGCACCGCTCGATCCGGGCCGCCGACCCGTCCTCCCGCTTCCACTCCCGGCCCAGCATCCGCCCGCACAGCCGGACCAGGCCCGCCCGGATCGACCCCTCGAGCCCCGCCCGGGGCGCCGCGACGGCCAGGGTGTGCCGGACGTCACGCAGGGTGAAGTACGCCGCCTTCTGGTCCGGCTCGGTGCCGTAGTCGATGACGTACCCGGTGAAATCGTCCTCCCACGCCACGACCAGCCAGAACAGCACCTTGGCCTGCACGTCGATGAACATGGTCAGGTGCGTCACAGTCAGGGGCACCTCGCCCTTTCGGTGCCCGTTCACCTTCGCCGCGATCTCGTCGGCCGTCAGCAGGTCCTCGGAGAGTGGATTCTCCGGCAGGGGCTCGTTCTGATACTCCGCCCAGAAGGCGACCTCGCCGCGCTCGTACCGCAGGTTCATCACGTGCTGGACGGCCGAGAGCTCGTCCGCGTTGTGCCGCTCGGGCCAGGCGACCACCGCCCCCGCGTCCATCGCCTCGCGATTGGCGGCATACAGGGCCGTCGCGGTGGTCAGCTTTCGGTCGTCCCGCGCCAGATCCTCGCGGCGGAGTTCCTCGTACTTCTTCCACAGCGCCTCGTTGGTCGGGAACGAGTAGACCAGTTTCGTCCGTTCACCCTGCCAGTGCGGGTTGCGCTCGCGGTCGAGGATCCGGTCCGCCAGGTCGTCCGGCCGGATGACGGTGCACGGCATGATGGCCGAGATCCGCACGCCGGGCCCGGCCAGGCCGAGGATGGCGCCGTTGATGACACGCTCGCGGTAGTCGCACTGACTGGGGCTGTGGGCCGACTCATCGGTCTGTGGATCGTCCAGGATCACGAAGTCCGGCCGCACCGTCACGCCATCGCGGCGTTTGTAGTTCAGCCCGCGGACCTGGCCGGTGATCCCGGCCGTGGTGACCACCGCCCCCGCGGCCCGGCTGTCCGGGATGTCCGGCAGCACGATGCGCTTGGCCGTGAAGTCCATGACGATCGGTCGGCCCTGGTACAGCAACCGACGCTGGTTGATCCCTTCAAGGCACCGGATCGGGTAGCAGATCTCCGGAAAATCCTCCGCCAGGCGGTCGTTCGTCTCGAGCTCCGTCCGCAGGTTGCGAATGCGATCGACCGCATGCCCCTCGTCCGGCCCGATGATGGGCACGAACCGCCGATGGCCGTAGCCCAACGCCCACAGGCACGCCGCCTCGATCATCGAGGTCTTCCCGCCGCCGCGGGGCATGGCCAGGGCGAACAGGCCGCCCTCGAGAATCGCCGCCTCCAGCTTCGCGATGACCTTCAGGTGGTCCGGTGACCAGGGCAGGTAGAACGTCTGCGGGAAGTACTCCTCGTAGAACGCGCGAAGGTTGCGTTCGCACCGCGCCCGGCGCTCGGGATTCACCACCGCCGGCAGCTCGCCGACGTCCCGGCCGGACCGCGACTGCTCCGCCTGGCGTTGCCGGGCCCGCTCACGGTGAGCGTCGTAGGCATCGCGATGGTGCCGCTCCCACGCGAGCCAAGCGGTGTACCGCAACAGGTCGACGGTCTTGTCGTCGCCGATCCGCATGCCGGCCCGGGCCCGGTGCTGATAGAGGGACCGTGCCGACGTCACTTCGCCCAGGGGGGTCGAATTGAGTAGTCGGACCAGTTCGATGGGTTTCAGCTTGCGCGGGTCGATGGCCAACCCCAGCTCCTCGGCAAGTCGTACGGCCAGGCGGTCGGGATCCCAGGGATCCGCCGCCCCGGCCAGGCATGCGCTAACTTCAGACGTGCGGGTCGCACGCCGATCAGTACGGGTAGCCATCACACTGGTCATTCAGTGGGGTGGTCAGGGGATCGGTTTCAGGTGACGCTGAGCCGGTCCCCGACTTCGTTCAATTCGGGCTCTCCTTCGCCAACCACGCCGCGTAGTGCACCAGGTTCATCGTGCCGTCCGCGTTCGTCGGTGCGCCGGATTCCACGTCCGCTTCAATCATCACGGTCGTAATCGCACGGCCGCCGGCGGCCGTCAACAGTCGGACCAGGTCCGCAACGGGCATGGCCGTCGGGCTTCGCGCCGCTGCTGCTTCTCCTTCGGGCATTCTCGCATCCTTTCGGCTCCCGGGAGCCACTCAGTGTCAGGCTGTGACATTCAGTGCAGCCGGATCGAAAAAAACATCGAAGAATCCGCTGCTTTCATTGGATTCATGCCAAAACGCAGCGTACTGACACACCTGACCCGACGCGATGGGCGGCGGGAAACACGAGGAGGAAAACACGATGAACGCCAACGAGATCGCCTTCGGGATCGAATTCGAAACGACCCTGCCCAACCGCGACGACACACCCATCGGGCCGTACCACGCGGGCTACCAGGTCCCCTGGCTGCCCGAGGGCTGGCGGGCGGAGCGCGACGGCAGCATCCGGCCCACCACCGCCAACCGCAAAGGCTGCGAGTTCGTCAGCCCAAAGCTTCGCGGGTGGACCGGGCTGCTGGAGCTCGAGACGGCCATCGACCGGATCGCCGCCCGCGGGGCCCGGGTCAATCCGACCTGCGGGCTGCACGTCACCGTCGAATGGAACGGCGACGCATCGGCCCTGGCCCGCCTGATCAGCCTGGTGGGCAACCACGAGAAGGCGATCTTCGCCAGCACGGGCACCCGCCACCGGGAGCAGACCACCTACACCAAGCAGATCAAGCCGTACGGCGATAAGGACCGCGCCAAGACTCGCTGCGAGGCCGACCGCTACCACCTGCTGAACCTGACGCACCTGGCCCGCGGGCGGAACCGGATCGAGTTCCGGGCCTTCGCGGGAACGCTGAACAAGACCAAGGTGGCCGGGTACCTGATGATGTGCCTGGGCCTGGTCGAGCTCGCCCTGAACACCAAGCGCTGCCCGGATTGGGATTACACGAAGCGCGAAGGCGCCCGCAGTTGCTGGGACCGCCCGGGGGCCGGGACGGGCGAGACCGAACTGAACCGCCTGTTCTACCGATTGGGTTGGACCCGGGGGTGGTACAAGGGCGCCCTGCGGGACAAGGTCTTCGGGCAGATGGCGATGGACGGCCAGACGCCCGACTGGAAGGCCATCAAGGCCAAGCTCCTCGAAATGGCCCGCAAGTACGACCATACCGCCGCCTGATCCCTCCAGGACCAACGCCAGGGCCGCCACGGGCGGCCCGTCGTTTGCGCCTGTGCGACGCACGGCGGTCCAGGCGACCACGTGGACCACCCGGATCGCCCGCGGCCGCCTGGCTCCCGTGAGCCATCCGGCGTCATTGCATTCTAGCGCGGCGAATCGGACCGGCAAACACCTCCGCTCCTGTGAAATCAACGCCGATCGGCTCGTGTGAGCCATAGGATGTCATGCAGTGACACCGAATCCGCAACGATCGCAGATTCTGCAGATTATTCTGCGATTCGCCTTCCCTGATCGCCATTTGCATGGCAATGACAGTGATGACGATTGCGAATCCCAAACACGAAGGAGAACGAAGATGAACGCGAAGAACGAAAAGAAGGCAACGCCGAAGGCCCTGGAGACCTACCAGGCCCACCGGGCGGACATCGCCCGCCTGATCGATTGGCTGCAGATGGAGCTCGACAAGAGCGACGAGCAGGCCAAGGCCGACCCGCTGAACTGGGGCCACGCGGGCTCGATGGGCCAGGTCCGCAGCAACCTGATCGACACCCTCGAGTTCATCTCCGGGATCGAACGGGAGCGGATCGAAGAGACCCTGGGCGAGTAGCCCGAACGCGAACCCCGGCGGGCCGATGGGGGCCCGCCGGGCGGCCATTCGGCTCCCGTGAGCCAGAAGGTGCCATCCGGTGACACTGAAAAAAGAAACATCGAATAATCCTGCGAATCGCCTGGATTCCGGTGCGTTCTCATGGCAATGACATGGGTGTGGACAGCGAATTCCAAACGCGAAGGAGAACGCAGATGACGACGAAGACGAACAACGCGAAAACCCGATTGGACGACCTGGCCGGCCGCCTGGCCGCGGAACTGGGGATCGAGACCCTCGAAACCCGCAACCGCGACTGCCTGGATTTCCACGACGTGCACGTCGCCGCCCTGAAACGGGTGATTCAGCGGGCCTTCGTGCTGGGCATGCAGGCCGCCGAAACCGAAGGCAAAGACCTCCAGACGTACATCGACGCCCTGTGACCACCCGGGCGCGGGCTCCCACGCGGGGGCCCGCGCCACATCGATCAGGAGACCGAACCGTGAAGACCATCACCATACAAGCCATCGAGTTCGATTCCGCCGGCGAGGCGATCCAGTACTCGGACGCCGCCGGCCGGGGCAAGGCGGTCCGGCTGAACGGCCGGAACTACGTCGTCGAGGATGCCGAGGCCGTTCGGCTGGCCGCCGCGGGTGCGGGATTCGCATACCTGGGCGACCAAGAGATGCCCGATGGGACGCACCGGATCGTGACAATCCCGGTGAACGACTGAACCGACCAGAACGCCACACGCCACGAGCCCAAAGGGCAGGAGGAAACGATGAACAGCAGAGTCGGAAAACGAGTCAAGATCCTCGGCGGGATGCCTGAGTTCGTCGGGCGAACGGGCACGATCATCGGGACCGAGAAGCTCGGGCGAAACGAGCCGATCTACTACCGGGTTCGCATGGACACGCCGGTCGAGATTCCGGGCGTAGGCCTGGTACGGGACGATCTGTGGCAGGGCAACCTCTTGAAGACCGTGCTGCCGCGCGTTGAGCGCGTTTTGCGGAAGAAACGGGCAGCTGCGGAACAGGGCTAGCACATAAGGAGAAGACCGATGAAGAAGAACGAAGTGAGAATCGGCGGCATCTACGCCGCGAAGGTCAGCGACCGGATCACCGAAGTCCGGATCGACGGGGTGAACCCGCACGGCGGCTGGAACGCGACGAACCTGGCCACGGGCAAGAAGGTCCGCATCAAGGGCGCCCAGCGACTCCGCCGCGAGATCGCAGAGGCGCCGGCCGACGCACCGCCGCCGGACCGTGACCACTGCTCGCGGTGCGGCCAACCGTCCGCGTTGACCCATCTGGGCGACCCGCTCTGCCAGGCCTGCTGGGATCAGCAGTGTCGCCAGGACGAAACCGCGGAGATCGCCGCGACCGTCGAGGCCGTCCAGGCGGGCAACCTGGCCGAAGGGATCGCCATCCCGACGCCGGCGAAGAAGACCCGGGCCCGGAAGGCCAGCGAACCCAAGCCGAAACGGCTCGGCGTCCTGAACGCCGCGGCACAAGTGCTGAAGGCATCAGGGCAGGCCATGCGGTCAGGCGAGATGATCGCCGCGATGGTCGAGCAAGACCTGTGGCAGAGCCCGAACGGCAAGACGCCTGAGGCCACGCTCTACGCCGCGATCATCCGCGAGATCGGCACGAAGGGCGACGCGGCACGGTTCCGTAAGGTCGAGCGTGGCAAGTTCGAGTACGCCGGGACGGAGGCTTGAACCATGATCGCCAAACGAAAACGCAGGGAGACCTTCGAGGTATTCGATGGGAACCTGGCTCGCAAGGTCGTGCCGCGACGCGGCCGGCCGTACGAGCACCGGTGCCCGCTGGTCTCGTTCGAGCAGATCGCCCACGCGGCCGAAGAGCTCGGCGAGGACGGCTTCACCCTGGAGACAATCGCCGAGCACGAGAACCTGCCGTGGACGCAGGTCGCGGTCGCCCTGGCCTTCATGAAAGAACGGGGGATCGTCGAGACCCGTTACCGCCGAAACCATGCCGCGACAGCCGGCGTCCACCTGGACGCCATGACGGAGTACTGGGTACTGGCCGAAGGGGAACGGCCCGACTTCACCTGCCCGACCTGCGGAGCGACACACCCGCCATGTACATTCTGCGGCGGGCCCACACGCTGCCCGCCGGACGAGCCCGGCGAGCCGTTCACCACGTGCGACACCTGCGACGCGGAACAAGCCGCGACTGGGTGACATCATCCCACGCCCTCGACCAACGCCTCGGACGTGTCCGGGGCGTTGCTCCGGCCTGAGAGTCGAATCCGTCTGCAAAATCGATGGACTAGGCCCCGTCAGATACTCCACCGCGGCCGCCGCGTAATACGGCGGACGGGCGCCTTGCGCGGTCGTTCGATGCTCTCGATTCGATAGCCGACCGACTGCAGGAGCTTGATGTCACGTTGAATGGTGCGATCGGAGACTCCAAGCCGCTCTGCCAGCTGATACAAAGTCCGCGGTGGACCCGACAGCAATCGAATCAACCGGATTACCCGACGCAGCTGGGTGGCACCGTTCACCGTATCCATGCTTCTCAACTCCTGTCTGACAGATCGGAAGATGATACCGGCACATTCGACGCAATGCGATCCGCCTTCCGCCCCGCGAAGTTCTCCCACCGCTGAACGATCACATCACAATACAGGGGGTCCAGCTCCGTCAAAAAAGCCCGCCGGCCGGTCTGCTCGGCCGCGATCAGGGTCGAGCCTGAGCCCCCGAACGGGTCGAGCACGTTCTCGCCGGGGCGGCTGGAGTACTGGATGGCCCGCACGGCCAGTTCCACCGGCTTCTCCGTCAAGTGCACCATGTTCTGCGGGTTGACCTTCTTGACGCGCCACAGGTCGGTGGCGTTGTTCGGCCCGAGAAAGACGTGGGCGGCCCCTTCCTTCCAGCAGTAGAAGCACCACTCATGCGCGCCCATGTAGTCCTTGCGCGTCAGGACGGGATGCTGCTTGTCCCAGATGATCGCCT
>Ga0334890_1003125_pt1 | contig 17369 bp, 20 predicted proteins | sample GraSluR1_MG_3_FD_207220 | JGI IMG/M metagenome (GOLD analysis project Ga0334890, IMG submission 207220) | Sludge microbial communities from methane-producing bioreactor in Wageningen University, Netherlands - Granular Sludge_31_08-R1 | ecosystem: Engineered > Bioreactor > Anaerobic >... | reverse complement strand
GACCGGGGAGATCTACTACGTGGCGTTTGCCCGCGAAGAGGTCCGTGTCACCTCCTACGAAGCGGACGCAATCCTTGCGACCATCGAGGCCTGGGCAGACACCGTTCCCGCACTGGCCTGAGCGTCCAGCGAGTAATTTTCCCTTTCCAGGGAGGGAGGGACCATGGAGGAAGGATTCGTGTTCCTCCTCGGCGTGAGTCTCGGCGGCCTGATGATGCTGTTTGCAATCCTCAGGATCATCGCCGGGATGCACGACCAGATGGAGCAGAACCTGCGGAGGCGGTGAGGGTTCTTTTCACCGTCTCTTTTCAGTTGGTCCCGTCCCTTGCCTGGAGGTGATTTCATGGAACAGGAATTAGTTCAGATTTTTGAGTTGCTGGTGGCGTTAGTCGCGGCCATCGCTGCGTACTGGCAGCACCGGCAGAAGAGCCAGGCGGTCGTGGCCAGGGAGGATGCCCTCGTCGAGAAGGAGGTTGCCGAGGCCCTGCAGTGGGCGGCAGAGTCGGAGAAGGACGATGTTGTTGCCTATTTCGACCCCGACGACGACACGGTGACCAGGCCTCCGGAGACGGTCCCGACCAGGTCCTGGAAGATGAGTGATGAGACCAAACGATGGGTGACGGTTGGCCATGCACCGGCAGAGCAGGCCTCCTTGCTGAAGCAGATTGCCGAGGCGGAGGAGAAGCGGAAGATGCGGTATATCATCTCTGTACCGAGTGCGTACTATGAGATTGAGTACGGTCTTGTGAAGGGAGGTGGGAAGGGATAAAAAACACCTCCTCTTCCAAGAAAACATCACAGAGAAAAGCTAATTATTGCTTCACCCTATAAAGGCATAAATTCCTCTTATTACCTTTCATTCAAATTTTAATTTAGGTAATCCCTCAACAATATCGACAGTCTGGACACTGAGATTGATGATACTAAGGAGCAAATCCAGGATATATCGTGGGTTACCTACTTCTTTTGCCCAATCGTTGGGATCATTGGTAATTCCACTATCTGAATGTGTTGTGATCTGGTATCTTTCCATTATCCATTCTATCGCACTTTTACCATTAACGATGTATTGATAAGCTTTGTCAGGTATTCCGGATACTGTGATTTTACTATTGTAGAGGATAGTATCCTTTTGATCTTTTTTAATAAATTTCATCTTTTCTACTCTGAAATATTCGCTTTCAATACCTGTGACCTTTACATCAGGGTATGGGGGAACCGTCTCATAATTTAGGTGTAAGTCCGCTAATTTTCGTCCAGCCTTGCTATAACTCCAGAAGTCTTTGAGGTTGTCAATCAAAGGTATTCTGGGTAATTCCTTTTTTAGATCATTTGAAAAGGTCTTGCGATAATCAGGACTATGGAGCAAGCCATAAACATAATAAAAAATGTCTTCTTTGGTTAAACGAGATTCTCCATACTGCTCTTTTGCCTTTTTAAAAATATAATCGCTTATCCCGTCCTTTTTATTGTATTTATTGATTGGTTCGGTCTCATCTGTCTCAAGAAGACTCTGATAAGTATTTTTTTCTCTTTTAATTCCAATTTCTTCATAGAAATACAAGGGGAAACATTGTGAATCTCCGTTTAAATGAAGATCAGGTATGCAATCAGTAATAATTACTGAAAATTCTTTTTTACCCCCTGGGCCAGGAATGCAAATTACTAAATTTTTTAGTTGTGGAGTAGGAAACAGTTGAGGAATTTGATAAACCATATCATTTAACTGGAGACTGAAATAGAGATATTGTTTAAAAAAGGGTCTATAAATACTGATTTGAACTGATTTAGTATCAAAAGAATATTTTTTTTGGTTATTAATGTCCTTTTTTTGTTGCCTGGCCCAGCTAAATCGTGTTGAATCGTAAGAAATGAATTCCTCAGCAACTAAATTTTTATTTTGAACTTTTACTTTAGAAAAATCGTCGACCTGTGAATTATAAAAATTAATTGAATCTTTAATTTTTTCAATTAGTGTGCCTCTATTGAAATTATAGCACCAAGAATCTCTGGCAGTTTTCAAGCCACTCGAATAAAAGGGTATGAAATATGATTTGTTAGTTTCATCCCCATTTTTATTTCCAATGGGCATATATCCGCTATAGACAGCATTTCGAGGATTTGTCCAGTCTCCTTTTTCGTTTGGGATTATAATTTTCCAATCAATTTCAGGATTAATTACTGTCCCAAATTTCTTTATGATTGAAAGTTTTTCTTCTTTAGTAAGATAATCCCCGATGTCTTGATAATAAATAGTGGCAGTTTTACTTTCAGCATTTGGATTTTTAACTAATAGGGTTATCACTATTGGGGCTCGTGAACCAGAGCCGAATACATTATCTTTTTCTTTTCTTCTTAGTTCGCCTTGAGTTCTTGCATTACCTCGTAAATTAAATATATAAATGCAATTAAATTCTCTTTCTAAACGTTTTCTAAAACCATCATGAGCATTACCGTCAAGCCAGCTACCATTGGAAATAAAACAAATTATTCCACCATGTTGTTTATCTAGCCTGTCAGATGACCAACGAAAAGCCTTGATATAAGCGTCGTATAATGCGGTTTTATTGGTAGCTGTTGATTCTTTGGCATAAGTGTCAGCAATACGTTTTTCCAGTTTCGGATATGACATATTCTGTGCGTTATCATTTGCCGATTTTTGCCCGACTGAATACGGGGGATTGCTAATTATTACGGTAATTGGTGTCTTTTGTTGAGCCTCTACACGTTCACTATTTTTTGGGAAGAAGTTAGAGCGAAGGAGATCACCTTGTATAAACTCACCCAATTGAAAAGTATCTGTTAAGCATATGCCGTTAAAACTCTGGTATTCCGGTGTCTCCGGTAGTAAATCATGATATGTATTTTCAATGTTTACGGCAGCAATGTAATAGGCTAATAAAACGATCTCGTTGGCGTGTATTTCATCCGAATATTTGCGTTTGAGATCGTCTGGTTTTATCAATCCGCTTTGCAGTAATCTGGTGATAAATGTACCCGTGCCCGTAAATGGATCAAGGACCTGAACATTATCGTCTGAAAGACCTCTATCAAATTCGAGCCTCAAGACATCATCAACTGAACGAATAATAAAGTCCACAACTTCTACTGGGGTGTATACAATACCAAGTTGTTCGACCATCTTTGGGAAAGCATTTCTAAAAAATTTCTCGTAAAGTTCAACTATTACATGTTGTCTGCCCTCGGCATTATCAATACCAGAAACCCTCTTCTTCACCGATTCATAAAACCGATCTAATGTGTGAGTATCTTTTTCAATTGCATGGGCTTCTAACAAATCAATCATTTTCTGCATTGATTTTGATATCGGATTATGCTCTGCAAAGGAATAATTATCAAAAATTGCTTCAAAAACGGGTTTAGTTATCATATGTTGTGATAACATCTCAATTGCTTGTTCCCTGGTAATTTCTGGATTTATGTTTTGTTGAAGTCCTGATAGAAACTCATCAAAAGTAACCTTGACCTTTTCGTCCTTCACCAGATTATTTAAGCGTGCAATCTGCTTTTCAGCAATTTCTACGACGCTTTTAGCCCATTGATCCCAATAAAGCCGGTCTCCAACTTTATTGACCATACGGGCAAAAACAACACCTTGCAATTCCTCAAACTGCTGTTGGAATCGTGTTTGTATCGTTCTATCTAATTTGCCATCCTTGACTGAAATAGGATTGCCATTAGTATCAAATCGGAGATCAGGTCTTCCAACCAAGATATTTTTAGGCTTTTTCTTATTGAGTTCAATCTTATTTATTGTGGCATTGAAACGATCATCATGTGCTCTGAGAGCGTTTAAAACCGTCCAAACTACTTTGTATCGTGTATTATCATCCAAAGCTTTCTCAGGAGGAATATCACTTGGAATGACGACAGGAATTACGATATAACCATACTTTTTCCCTTCAGAAAGCCTCATTACACGACCGACAGATTGCACAACATCAATCTGCGAATTGCGTGCAGCTAAAAACATTACAGCATCCAAAGAAGGAACGTCAACCCCTTCACTCAGACATCTGACATTTGTAAGTATTCGGCACTCTTCACTTTCTTCTTTCAACCACCCTAATAAGATATCTCGGGTTGTTGCATTCATAGTCCCATCAATGTGACGGGACTTTACATTGAGGATTGTTTCCTGCTTCTCTTCAGGTAAATCTGAAATATATTTCTTAGAAACGGCATTGAAATTGTTCGTAATTTCTTTGCTTACAGTAATCTTTTGACAAAAGGCCACGGCCCTTTTCATAGGTAAAGGATCTGTTTCTTTGATAACTCCATCGTCACCTACGATTTGTTTAGACAGAGCATTTATGCAACCTATTAACTTAGAGGCATCATCGGCATTTATCGAATAGTCCTCGTCAGCGACCATTTTTTGGACAGATGGGGAAATATCCTGGTCATTTAAGGTAAGAACTAGCACCTTATAATCGGCAAGTAACCCTTCCTCCACAGCCTGACCAAAACCAAGCCTATGTATCTCCTTACCATATTTATTCTCATCATCCATTGAACAGATAACCGCATCATTGAGTTCGGCTCTGCTTTTACTATCATCGCTAAAAATTCGGGGTGTAGCGGTCATGTAGAGGCGTTTTTTAGCCTTTAAAAATTCATTATCGTGGACCTTTACAAAAGCAGACTCATCTTCACCGGTTAAAGTAACTCCAGTAGTGCGATGGGCTTCATCGCAAACAATAAGATCAAAAATTGTTTCTAATTTCTTTTGCGCTTTTGAAATCACATCAATACTTTGGTATGTCGAAAAAACTACTGTTAAGCCATCATTACCCGTTTTATCAATATGCTTAAACTGTCTTAAAATATTGTCAACATCTGTACTGGCGGGTAAAGCAAGATTTACCACACTCGAAGAATCTATATCATCATTTTTGCCTTTCTTCTTTGATACTTCGACGTCAGAACAGATACAAATAGCATTGATGGGTTTCTCAGCGTCATAGTACCACTCTGTTAATGTCTGCCCCATTAAGGCAATAGAAGGAACTAAAACAAGAATTAAACCCTTTCCCTCGGTCTCATTCTCAGCAATTTTTAAAGCAGTATAAGTCTTGCCAGTTCCACACGCCATGATGAGCTTCCCTCTATCAGCGTCTTTAAAATGCTCATGGACTTTTTCAATTGCAACTGTCTGATGAGGTCTGATTGTTTTTTTGGCTAATCGTGCCTTAAAACCAAATATTCCTTCATCGAGTTTTTTCCAGTCAACAGGAGCGGATTCTAAATCGAAAAGACTTATCCTCGATACTGGGGGGACTTGGTTGTGTAGAGCTTCTTCAGCGTTCTGACCCCATTTGTTAGTAGTTGATATCCAAAGACGATGTGCAAACCTGATTTTTTTACCATCTTCTATTGAAAATTCTCGACTTGAAGTTGCTAAAAACGAATCTACATCTTTTTTATCAATCTGAGTGTCTTCTTGAAAGCATTTGCACTGAATTGCCCAATATTCATTCTCTATTGTTAGAGCAACCAAATCAATGCCGACATCAGATCTCCCAAATTCACCTTTATAGGGAAATTCATTCCATAGCCATACCTTCTCGAATTTATTTTCATACATTGGATTTGTGAGTAAAAATCTCTGCATAAGTCGCTCAAAACGAGCGCCCTTATCCCTTTCTGAAAAAGATAACTCGCGATGTTTATTAAGGATATTCTGAAATTCCATTTCTACCATGTCCTACGAGGTGGATAACAATTTCAATTTTTTCCGACACATAGAATTCTCGACTATTATCATATATGTTACTAAATTCCTTGTAAATATCATGAATTCATTATTACCGCTGATTAAATTAATTAATTTATGCAGATTTGATGGCTGTGCTAGTTATGTTCGCAATAGAGGCGTTCTTTGGAGTAAATTCTAGTAATTAGATAAAATTCGTTTGTAAAGAATTAAGTTGCGGTAAGGATTATTTGAATTAAAATCGCTTTTTATTAATCCTGTAATTTTTCTCTCAATTCTCCGTATTATTGATTATTAATATAATTTGATTCAATATCGACTCGGGCATAACAATGTAATAAAGGTTTATGATGTTCATCCCAATAACACAGATGAATCGCGATAACCCGAGAAATATCTTTCCAAAGTGCATCAAAGGCAGCTTCATCCTTCGTGAATTCGTTAAACAGGGCCTTGAATTGTTCAGGACTCATTAATTTTCATTCGCTTTAAAGATTATAATATTTTTTAATAGAGAAAATTTGAGATGAGATTTAGTCGCAAAACGAAATAATACATCCTGGAGGATAAGTCATTCTTTTTTGGCGATTTTGAACAGTGATTTTACCCTCTTTCTCTAATATCCGCAAACCAGCTTTCCAAAGATACGGATACCCAGTTGAATCAACGATGAATTGCTCTAAATTTTCAAATGAAACGGTCTTTCCACTGTATTTTTCGAAAATAAGATTTGCTTGCTCTTTAAATTTTTGTTCAGAATCATACGACATCAAAAATCTTTGTCCAACATCCGTAGTATCTGCAAACCGAAAGGAACCCCTGGGATCTACTCGCCACATCGCTTTTTTCATTTCCCAAAATCCTTTTTGATGATTTGATGCAAAATAGAGATAATAGGATATTTTATTGAGATTGTTTATCATCTCAAAAGCTCTGACATATTGAGCCGCTTTTTTTAATTGCTTAGTATATAGACCAGTCAAAAATGCAGTCCGTTTTTCCGGTTCTTTAATTTCTCTTATTTCTCTCCATTCTTGTGTATCAAAAAACATATCAAATGTCGTTTCACGAGGATCTTTTGCTTCAATAAAACGATTTATTGAATCATATGCAAAATTAATGAAAACCTCACATTGATTGAAATTCAATATACGTCGGATAATATGAAAAGGTAAGCCACCATAACCAAACGGGTCAATAAATGTAAAAGTAGGGGCTAAATTTAAACCATTTTTTTCTAATTCTGACAAAAGAGGATCCATTGTTGTATCAAATTCTCCATTTTCCAATTGAATCTTAATATTTTGGGGTAGATTGGGGAATTTTTTTTCAATTCTATCAGATAAAATTTTTACCCGTTCTTCATCTTCCTCAATAAATAGAAAAACAAATTCTCGATTAGGTCTCTCACTACAGAGATTATGTGAATGATCGACTAAACATTGTAATGCAATAATTGGAGAACCACTCTCTCCCTTTTTATAAATTCCTGGTCCAGAAAAGCCATCTATATACATTATTCGTTTATTGTACTTTGATAAAATTGGAAACCATGCTTTTAAGTATTCTTCCAGTATCTGGTGTTTGGCCTGTGTATGTGGATCTAATTGCCATACTGTCGGAATAGTCATTAAATAATTTTATTTGAGAATAATTTATTTAATATTTCTGCAAATCAATTTTAATGTAATACTGTTTTTTTAACTCATTCAATTTTGAGATAACGTCAATCTTGAATTGGGTCCAATTGATTGTATTTTGTTGATTATTATAATTCAATTTCCCGACCTTATAAAAATCAACAAATTCATATGTTTTATCAATTAACGCTAATGATTGTTCGGGATCCCATACTGGTTCCAATGATACATATGTTTTAATGCCTATATCGTGTGCATGCATCAATGATGTAATCCGTTCGTCAGTTGGGGCTGCATAAGGTTCAATTTTTTTCCTTAAATCTTCAGCAGTAAATACAAGAGTTGCTCCATACTCACTTAATTCTGAATGCTTAGATAGCAAATCAAAGTCTCTTTCAGATCTTTTTCCACCTTTTGTGAGTATTGACACTTTCAAATTATTGGAATGCAAGATTTCTATCGCTTTTCGAGTGAGTTTTTCTTTTACATCGAGGTGTTGATATGGATCAGTTGTGAAAGATAACAAAATAGACCTGTTCTCGCCCAGTTCAGATAATTTTTTTGCGTCTTCCTTAAACTTCTTTATTACATTTGATCTTACACTTGGCTGGTGGAAATAGTCTCTTTTAGTCCGGGTTGCCAGGGGGGCATAACAATAAATACATCCATGGTCACAACCACGATAGAGATTCGCTGCTAGCTCAGAATATTCACGTGCACGACCGCGTGGTTCATAGATAATTGAGGTTCGTAGTTTTGCTGTCTCAATTATATGCGAGCATTTTTGCATTTCTTGGTTTCTCCGGCGTTATATTAGGATAGTAATTGATCATATAAAGCTTTTTTGTGTGCAAAGCGTGAAAGTACAATTCCGTTTTTGTTTTAAAGCATAAATGGATTTTTAATGGTAAATTCTATAATGCCCCACTCCCCGCCCTCGCGTCGTACCGGGGGATAGACAAGTATCCCCCTCTCTCCGCGTCCTCCGGACCGGGCTCCTCCTCTCCCAGGGGAGAGGCAGTGATGGGGATATACCATTTAAACATCGATTTCTGTAAGATAATACAAAAATTTAGATAAAACTAGAAATAAGTAAAAGATCCGATAATTGATCACTCAGTAATTATTTTTGATTGAATTAATTCGTCTAACTCTTGATCGGAAAAAATTTTATCATAATTCCCTTTGACTTTAGTAATTCGCATATCCTCTTCAACATCGGTAATAAAAGCCTTGAAATCGGGATTTTCCTCAACAAGTCGATCGATTGTACTCCAATCTATTTCGAAATTTTCCTTCGCCTGAAATAATATTTCACTTTCATGGATGTTTTGAGGATTCAATTTTATTACACCAATTCCAAACGCATTATTTAATCGCCTTATTTCATCAATTAATTCTACATCCTCGTCTAAATTTAAGACAACTAAATATCCTTCATTCGCCCAACTTGAATTTGAAACAGCTTGGAAGTAATATTCTCTTAAATTGGTAAAATTCAATTCTTTTTTCATTTCAAAGGAAAACAATTTTACTGAACTTAAGGATAAGGCATTTTGAAATTTTAAGGTTATATTATTAAAATCATCAAATGGAAGATAAACACCCACTAAATCGGGATGAAGCCACTCATTTTTTCCCTTTTTCTTCGATGATGAACCCTCATGCTTAATTGTTTTAACATGACATTTGAAATGCTGATTTGCATAAACAAAAGTACAGAGTAAAGGATGAAGATCTCTCTCCCTATAAGCAGATGTTTTCCCTTTTTTTTCTGGAACCTCTTTGACGGTGTCGGCAAATTTTTTTAGAGTAAATCTAGCAGGTCTTTTACTGAATTGAACGAATTCTGAATTTGGATTATCTCTTAAATCAATATAAATATCTGCTGATATCGTATACCAGGGGGTTTTACCTTTTGTTGAAAATTGTTTCGATTCTTCCAATTTATTGAATTCTTCCCATATTTCAATTGCTGAAAGTGGCCTCTTTACTTTATCCAAAGTAATTTTTGCAATTTTAAGGAATGTAAGTTTTTCAACCATGTCAAAATTAAACTTTGAATTTATCTGTTTATAATGTTACTAGTATCAGTTAGGATCAACGAAACGCAGGCCGCCACCGAACGCAGCGAGGGCGTCGCCGGAGTGGAGCGATATCAGAACCCTATCAACCTCGCCGCAGGCCAAGCCCTTGTAGTGGGCGAAGGCCGGGGGGCCAAATTTCTGTTGTCCAAAATCATGTTCTCTCTGAACACCCCGCCTTGTTCGTCTCCACTTCATTCCGTCCGCCCCTCCTGGACGTCCGGTGCTCCTTCATTCCGTTCCGCTCACATCGCGGGGCTGTTCTTTCTCGGCGAATCGTGTCCATATTGACGGCCATGCTCACTCGCTTCTCTCACATCGCATCGCCTGAATCCTCCCGCTCCTCGCAGACTGTTTCACAGACAGCTCGTCGCTATGTTCTGGACTCGCGACGACCGATAAAGTGACTCTGACATTCGGCGTTCCTTTCAGGCACTTATGCAGTCTCCCAGGTCAATAAATTAGTCTGCTATTGTTGTCGAATCAATTATTCTGGCTATTTAACAGAAATATCATCAGATAAACAGATTTCGTGGGGAATAGGGTAATTTGCTATATCCTTTACTCCAGCTTTGATAGATGAATTCTGAAGAACGGTAACAACAATTTTTGGCCATTTTTGGACTCTCTCTAATTTATCATATAGCAAAGCAAGATTCTCTTTCGAAAAATGAGAATATAATTCCATCGGAGAATTATCAAAGATTTTACCATGCTTATTCATCAATTGAATAATTTCTGGATCTTTAATAATATAAGCGGAAATCATTAACAAAGCATCTTTCATCATATTTTCGATTGTGGGTATCCAGACGACCCTCCCCCCGACTGGTTTTTTCAAGTTTTCATGAACGAGAATAAGATAAGGCTTGTCATTTTCTGAAAGAAAAATGTAATGCGTAGGAATTATTCCATCATGATAGATATGCGAATCGCCTATCAAAAATTGTGCTGTAATTGTCGCCATGGATGAATCAAGTGTAGTTTACGGTGTCCTGGCTAAATAGATATTTCCAATAATGTAAGTATTATCATCAATTTCTGCTGGAATTAAACGGCGTTTATACATTGATCCTTCAAATTTATCGATATTCGACCAATTTTTAGGGAGATCGTTTGAATTGAACAGGTCAGCAACGATTGTTTTTTCGCTTAAAATCCAATCAAATACGGGTAAGCCATCAATAGTTTTTATTTTCCCATTTATTTTACATTTAATCCATTTCCCATTAATATCAGAAATAATTTGATGATTGATATTTCCAGGTGCAATAGTCCCATATGCGATTAAGTTTTGATCTGATCCCCCAACTATAGACTTAAAAAGAAATATTAAGAGAGGGATTGCCACTTTCGAGACCGCAGTATCCCTCTCAATTTTCCTTATATCCGGACCCTTTGGAGTTTTCTCTCCATGAGCAATATTTGAACGAATAATATACAACAGGTTTCCGGATTTTTTGATTACATCATTTTGATATTTTGGCTTTTTATCTAAACAATATTTCATGTAACTATCTTTTAATTCCCGATGAATTGCTGATGCCTCTCTCTCTAAATCTAAATTGATATTCATTGGATCATAATTTGCATCTTTTAAAATGCGATGATTCATAATTGGTGGAGATAATTCAATTAGATTGATTAATTCTGTTTTTGTCAGAAAATCTATCTTTTCTTCATCGGAAAATGAATTTTCAATTAATCGGATAAAGTTCTTTGATTCGCTATGAGGTTTACTACTACTGTTTGTATTATCATTTATCGAGGCCGTTTGGAGTTTATTCAATGCCTTAAAGAGTGATTCACAGCATGCTATTACCGACATATCATTTTCCAAATCATCAAGAGCATTATTGAAATGATTTACTGCATCGATAATATGGAAGTAATTTTTCCGGTTAATTGAAAGCATATATCTGGAGTTTTTTCTTCGGGCCATATATTGGTAGCGTAATATACTAATTTTATCAGCAGAATTTTTTAATGAAAAACCCACTCCCCCGCCCTTGCGTCACGCCGGGGGATAGGCAAGTATCCCCCTCTCTCCGCACCCTCCGGGACGGGCTCCTCCTCTCCCCGAGGGAGAGGCAGTGAAATGTGATGATAGCCTGTCGGCCCAGGGAGTGCACCCGGGACACGCAGACCGACCGGTCCACCTGGCAGACGGTGAGAGCGAACGAAGGTGAGCGGCCGGCTGGCAGAGTGAAGTTGTCGGTCGTCATCATAACAGAGATCAGCAGTGGCCAGCGGAGCGGAGGCCGCCACCGAACGAGAGTGAGGGCGTCGCCGGAGTGGAGCGTCACCAGGACCCGATCAACCACGCCGCAGGCCGAGCCCTCGATGCGAGCGAAAGCGAGCCGTGGGTGATGGCCGTAGGCCGCCCGGAGACACGGGAACCCCGTACAAAAAGAGTATTGAACAGAGGCGGACTATTAGTATATGACCGGGCCGGCCGGCATTGTATCCCTGTTGGTTCATGGTGGTTCGATGCCGGGATCCCCGGTCACGACGTCTTGTTCTCCTCTACATATTGCCGTATCTGATCGTCGGTAATGCGGTATTCTTTACCAACCTTCACCGCCTGGAGCCTCTTGGACTTGATCATCTCCCGGACAGTCTTTACGTGGACCTTGAGGATGTCGGCAACCTCTTCTGTCGTGTAAAAAACGGGCGCGGGTGTCATCATCGCACCCCCTGGTATCGCAACATGCATCTGATCAGTCCTCCCAGGGGAGCATAATGGTTATCACCGGCTCTCCCTGGTCCCCCGGACCACACACAGCCCGGAGGGTCACGGTCTTGTTCTCAGTGATCACGAATCCACCCATCGCCTCGCGGCACACAAGGAAGATGCAGCGATAGGTAACAGTCGAATGGTGACGACCACGGGAGGACCTGGCCGCAACGGTGAAGGTCCAGAGGAGATCCCAGAGCCTGCCGGTCACGCTCTGGCCTGGCATCTGGTCCAGGCCCCCGGGGTCGATGAGGTGCCACACCTCGGCCGTCGCCGCTACCGGGACGATAATCCCCGCTTCCTGACATATTGCGGCCGGGAGTTCGACGAGGACTCCGTCACGGATTGCATCGGCCCGCGTGTATGCGTGGATCACGTCGCCGAAAAAGTCGGTGAGGGCGTCGCCGGTCATTACCGCCCCCCTCCTGCTGTGATTATCCTGACCTTGTCCGGGTCCGGTGCCGCCCATGCAAGCTCGCAGAGCTCGCTCTCGGATCGGTATTGTGTCCTGAAATCCCGGCCCCTTGGGATTCCAATTTTCCAGAGCGCCATCTCGTAACCGCACTCCGGGCAGGGGATATACAGCCACATCCGGCCGGCATCGGTCATCCAGCCGGCTTCATGCCGGTAGCCGTGGACCTGGTCGCCCCGCAGGTCTCGGCCGCAGAGGCACCGGGACCGGGACGGGTCGCCATGCTCGCGGACCCAATCGGCAATCTCAGGAAAGAGGATCTCGAGAAGGGACATTTACACCCCTCCCATAAGATCGTGGGCCATCTTCCGCAGCCGGACCGCCTCGCGGATCCGAGCCTCGAACCCTGCCGGGTCGGCGAAATCGCCGTATATCTTGATTGCTCCACCCTTGCCCGGCGTCCCGATCTCGATGGAGTCCTGGAAGGGGGACCCCTCCAGGATCTTCTTTACTGTGATAAGCTGTGCATTTTCCATGATCACACCTCGATCCGGTCGATGACCCCCAGGTGTTCCTGCTGGCTCCTGGCCGGTCCGTGCAGCCGGTAGAGTCTCCCCCGCCTGATCATATGAGTAAGCTCGTATCCGGGACCGATGACCCCGAAGCCGGAACCAAACCGGGCAAGGCAGCCGGGAAGGGTGAGGGTCTCCCCCTCCTGGATAATTATCCTCATACCTGTGCCCCCTGGCCCGGGAGCGGGTCAAAATACCAGGAGATCATGTCCTGCTCCCTGGCCTCGGCCCTGCAGGCATCCCAGCCTTTCCGGCGGATCCGGACCTGGTAGGAGGTCACGATATCCTCCGCCTTCACGCGGAGGTCCTGGGCCCTGGCCTGCAGGACAAAGGCCCGATTCTCGAGCTCAACCGCCTGCTCCTGGAGCCGGCTTATCCTGTCGAGGTCCCTCGAGGGGATCACCTCATACACATTCCCTTCCTTCGTCATGCCGTCACCTCGGCAACAGAAGAGGAGTAGGCCAGGGTTGGCCTGGTGATGTCACGGATTACCGAGACGTTGGCATACTTCCGCTCACCTGATAGTGCACCCTTCACCTGTGCGAGGGGAGAAATGTATTTGACACCGCTGATCAGGTACATCACCGCCTTGCCGGACCTGCTGATCCACGCCCGCCCGACCGGCGAGGGTTCCCCGGCGGTCCGCATCACGTCCGAGATGTCGAAGACGTCAACGGGCCAGCGGTCCACGAGGAGACGCCCCACGTCGGACCTGGCGATGACGGCTTGCATGGTCTTGATATCGATACGCAGGGTGCCGCCGTACTGGCGGGCTGCCCCGATGTGTTCGAAGGTTGTTTCTTGGTTCATGGTGGTTCTCACCAATATATGATAGGACTTAAAAGGTTATATAGTGCCTCCATGCGGTGTGAAAGTAACATCAAAAATGGTTCGGCGGGCCTCCGGCCATCGCCCACGACTCGCGTTCGCTCGCTCCGAGGGCTCGGCCTGCGGCGGTCCAGTCCAGGGATTTCCGGTCGCTCCACTCCGGCGACGCCCTCGCCCTTCGGCCTCGGTGGCGGCCTCCGCTCCGCTGGTCCAGGTACATTGGGTCCAGTGACAGCCGGCAGGCTTGACTCTCCGTGTCGAGTGCTCCCTGCCGGTCATACTCTCGCCCCGGAGGTCAACCGGCCGGCCTGAATCTACTGAGGCCCCGGGTGCATTTTCTGGCCCGACAGGGCTCCATCCTGCCTACTGCCTCTCCCCTGGGAGAGGAGGAGCCCGGTCCGGAGGACGCGGAGAGAGGGGGATACTTGCCTATCCCCCGGCGTGACGCGAGGGCGGGAGAGTGGGTAACTGGTGATGTATCAGCGGAACCGGACCTGGCCACAGCGGCCCGAGCGATCGAATGGGAGCGAGTCACTGAGCGTCAGGGATGGGATAAATAGCGACGAGTAGTCTGTGAAACAGTCTGCGAGGAGCGGGGGGGATGCAGCCGGCGGCGAGGAGGAGACGACGAGGCCGGGGGCGTCAGAGGACCAGGACCAGGAAGAGAAATGCAGGGGCTCGGTGCGAGTGAAGCGGAGTGGAGGAGCACCGGACGCGAGGAGGAGCGGACGGAGACGAAGCGGAGCGAGCACTGTGCCCCGTCATCAGGAACAAATCAATTCTCGGGGCAGCGCCCACGCGGCGGGGGGCGAAGCCCCTCCTTTAGCGTAACAAAACAGAGAATAAACAGCGGTCTCTAATTCTCCAAAAATCAAGAGAAAGGCATGCATTCACTTTCAACCCGCCTGCTCTAAAATTAAACACGCCAGCATAAGAACCTCATAACAATCCTACAATTTAGGCAAGGAATCATCATGGGAATCTTTAGATTTGAAAACAAATATGCCGCACCGACCAGGCAACAACGGGAACGATATATGAAAGGAGAGGTGGAAGAGCATCACTTCGGACCGGAAGGTGAGATTACCCTTCTGCTCTATCCTGAAGCAGCCTATCTCAAGGATGATATCGACGGGGTCCGCGTTCTATTCACCGGGATCCGTGACAAACCGCATGCAGTGGAAGAGGCAAGGAGAATGGTGGAATATCATCAACTCGCAGAAGAACGTATGAAATCATTTACGAGAGGGAATCAACCGGACAGGGACGAATAACTATCCTGGCGGGAAAATAGAACGCCGAATCATCTAATTAACCTGCGAGAATCAGATTCCCCCCGACTGGAACACGGAGAATAGGTCGATAGGAGAACCGAAAGGAAATGGGGAGAGGATTAAAAAGACTTTACCGCAAGGTCGATATCCTCTTCCTTGAGCGTCTTTCTTCCTGCATGCATTGCAAGCCTGTTTGCTTCCTTCGCAATGGATGCAATGTAGTCTTCGGTCTTTGCTACAAGCGCAGCGGCGGCGTCGCTTCCAACCCGCTCTGCTCCGCTCTTCTTGGCAATCCTAACAACTGCCGCAATGGGTAATTCTGCCACCTTGATTACCTCATGGAATTTGAGGTCAGGATAGTATTTAACGATTTGTGGAATTTTGAAGGAGATTCGAGATTAATCGGGGAGCCTTCACCGTCACAACAGCGACGAGGAGTTTGTGAAACAGTCTGCGAGGAGTGGGAAGAGGCAGGCGATGCGATGTGAGTGGAACGAGCGAGCATGGCCGTCATCATAGATACGATTCACCGAGAAAGAGCAGCCCCGCGATGTGAGCGGAACGGAATGGAGGAGCACCGGACGAAAGGAGGAGCGGGCGGAATAGAGTGGAGGCGAACTTGGCGGGTTGTAATAATTTTTACATGTAAAATGAAGTATATTTTCGAATTATTGTTGCAGTATACGCTTTAATTCCGGGGAAACATTATAAATTTTAATATTACCCCCCATATAGCAATGAATTTGAATATGTCTATTTGATTCTAAAACTTCTAAAATATTATTTACTATCATAAGTGGTCGATTAATTTCAGTTGAAATGGATTTGTTCTGAGTATTTTTGAAATTCACAATTTGAGAGATAACTTCTTCATAAATTAAGTCAAGGTCAGGAATAAATAAGCGTGCATATTGGTCAAAACCATATGTCGTGATAAAAAATATTGAAATCCCATCCATTCCTCCTTCAGCTTTAATTAATCCTCTCCGGTCTAAAATATCAAGGGATTCATATATCTCGCTCTTTATTGCGCCGTTAGGATCAATAATTTCAAGTATTTCCTTCGTTGTAATGGCTGGACGTTCTTTGCTTACTGCAATATCGCATGAAGTTTTTAATATTAAGGTATCTAATTTAGTAAAATTCGGAAGAACAGGAATATTTAATTGAACAATTTCGGGGGTTGGTCCCAAGGGAGGTTTTACTGTCGTTCCATATATAGCATAGACAATTTGGTTCAATTCTTCATCATAATCTTCTAAATTAGTTATTCTTACCCATAAAACCGATTTAAGAAATTCTGGAACTTGGCAATTATCTATTATTACAGGTATTAATTTTACTTGCTCGTTTATCTTTTTTATAACAGCGACGTTTAATTCTTCCTTCACCCATGGTTTATTAGTACTTATACTAGATAATACAATTATAATGGCTTGAGCGTGTTTTAATCCTTCATCAAATATCTTTTCAACAAGACTATCCCCAGGCAGCATTTCCCATTTGTCCAGCCAAACCTCAATTCCCTTACCTCGAAGTTTTTCAGCAAATTGCAACACAAACCTTTCTTTGTCTTCAGATGCATGGCTTAAGAAAACTTTTGGATTCATTTTATCCTTATCGTGATATATTTTTACGATTTCAAATAATTATTCAAATTTTATTCATAAACAATTCGGATAAAAATTGGAAGGATTGGCACTATGCGGGAAAGAATTTGAATCATTGAATTCCTGCGAGATGGACCCAAAAAACAGAAATGCGAGGGGTGGGATTCGAACCCACGAACACCTACGTGACGGGATCTTAAGTCCCGCTCTTTTGGCCAGGCTCAGACACCCTCGCTAATCGTGCAAATCAGTAATTATATGCTTACGAAAACTTAAGTGCGTCGCCATAAGTTACCATAGCGAAACGGTTTTTTAAAAATAGATCCGACGCCATTAAATGGCAGCAGGTCTTAAGTCCGGCGCATTTGGCCAGGCTTTGCTACCCTCGCGAAAAATATGTTTCAATACAGCAGGGGTCGTATTTTCACGGACCCATTCCTGCCATTATAGATATGATTTGCCCCATAAAAGAATG
>Ga0334890_1003122_pt1 | contig 17385 bp, 17 predicted proteins | sample GraSluR1_MG_3_FD_207220 | JGI IMG/M metagenome (GOLD analysis project Ga0334890, IMG submission 207220) | Sludge microbial communities from methane-producing bioreactor in Wageningen University, Netherlands - Granular Sludge_31_08-R1 | ecosystem: Engineered > Bioreactor > Anaerobic >... | reverse complement strand
CATTTTTAGGTCATAAAAAAGGAGAGACAATACTTGTAAAAACCCCTCAAGGTGAGGTAAAATATAAGATATTGAATATATCTTGATTTTTAAAACATATTTATGTTGGATAATTTAATAAAAGAAAGGTTAAAGAAATTAAAAAAGCTACAAAAAGAAGGCGTTGATCCTTATCCAGAAAAAAGTCAACGTCAATTTTCCATAGATCAAGCTTTAAGTAATTTTTCTCAGTGGTCTCGAAACAAAAAAAAGATTGTTATTGCTGGAAGAATTTGGGGGAGAAGAGAGCATGGAGGGGCTGTTTTTGTTGATATTAAAGATGAAAAAGGAAAAATTCAGCTTTTATTTAAACAAGATGAATTAGGAGATGAGAAGATGAAATTCTTAGAAGATTTTTTTGATTTAGGAGATTTTTTAGAAGCCCAAGGAGTTCTTTTTAAAACCAAAAGAGGAGAAATAACTCTTCAGGTTAAATCTTTTAAATTATTAACTAAAAGTTTAAGGCCTTTACCAAAAGCATGGTATGGACTTGAAGATGCAGAAGAACGTTTTCGAAAACGCTATCTTGATTTATTAGAAAACGAAAATGTGAAAGAAAAATTTATTTTTCGTAGTAAAATTATTTCTTTAATAAGGGAGTTTTTAAATAAAAAAGAATACATAGAAGTAGAAACGCCTGTTTTACAGCCTTTATACGGAGGAGCAAATGCTAATCCATTTATTACTTATTTAGAAGCTTTAAAAATGAAAATCTATTTGAGAATAGCTCCAGAATTATATCTTAAACGTTTAATTATTGGTGGTTTAGAAAATATTTATGAAATAGGTAGATGTTTTCGTAATGAAGGTATTGATAGAGAACATAATCCAGAGTTTACAATTCTAGAGCTTTATAGTGCTTATAAAAGCAGGGAAGAGGCAATGAATTTAATAGAAGAATTATTCAAATTTTTAGCTAAAACATTTAAAAAAGAACTTCCTCGGGCTAAAAGTTTTCTTAAAAAATCATGGAGAAAAGTTGGTTATGAAGATTTTTTAAATAAAGAAACAGGATTAACCTTTAAAGATGATAAAGAAAAATGGTTTCAGAAAGCATTAATAATGAAAGTTGAATTAAGCAAAAATGATTCAAAAGAAAAAATAGCCGAAGCAATTTTTAAAAAATTAAGAATTAAAATTACAGAGCCTACATTTGTTATAGATCATCCCATAGCAATATCTCCTTTAGCCAAAAAGAAAAAAGATGATCCAGAAAAAACAGCTAGATTCCAATTGATTGCTTTTGGTTCAGAATTAGTTAATGGTTTTTCTGAATTAAATGATCCAATAGATCAAAAAGAGAGATTCTTAGAACAAGCAAAGATGAAAAAGAAAGGTGATCAAGAAGCTCATCCACAGGATTTGGACTATATCGAAGCCCTAGAATATGGTATGCCTCCAACAGCAGGCTTAGGCATTGGTATTGATAGGTTGATTGCTGTTTTTACCGAAGCTTCCTCTTTAAAAGAAATTATTCTTTTTCCTTTTATGAAACCAAGAAATAAAAAAAATAAATAAATAATAATTAGTAACATGTTAGATATTAAATTAATCAGGGAACAACCTGAAAAATTAAAACAAGATATTAATAAAAAAGGCGCAGATGCTTCTTTAATAGATAAAGTTTTAGAATTAGATAAGAAAAAAAGGAATTTATTACAAGAGATAGAAACTGTTAGGGCAAAGAAAAATGCTACAGAAAAGAAATTAATAGAAGAAAAAGACAAAGAAAAGATAATTCAAGTCCTAAAAGATGCTAAAGATTTTTTGGCTTTAAAGGAGAAAGAATTGGCAATAATTGAAGATGAATATGTTAAAACAATGAGCTTGATTCCCAATCCTCCTTTAGACAGTGTTCCTGAAGGAAAAGATGATAGAGAAAATATCGTTATTAGGCAAATAGGTGAAAAACCAAAGTTTAATTTTATTCCCCAGGATTATTTATCTTTAGGAGAAAATTTAGACATGATTGATATTAAAAGAGCAGCAAAAACTTCAGGTTCTCGTTTTGGAATTTTAAGAAGAGGTGGTGCTATTTTAGAAATTGCTTTAATTAAGTTTATTTTTGATAAATTAACTAAAAAAGGATTTATTCCAATAATTCCACCAGTTTTAATAAAGCCTCGTCCTTTTTGGGGGATGGGGTATTTAGATAGAGGTGCAGAAGAAGTTTACCATTTACCAAAAGATGATCTTTATTTAGTAGGTACCTCAGAGCAAATGATTGGGCCAATGCATATGGATGAAGTTTTTGAAGAAGAAGATTTACCTTGTCGCTATGTTTCTTTTTCCTCTTGTTTTAGAAGAGAGGCTGGTTCTTATGGTAAGGATACAAAAGGTATTTTGAGGGTTCATCAATTTGATAAAATAGAGATGTTTGTTTTTTGTAAACCAGAAGATTCTATAAAAGAACATGAGCTTTTGCTTTCAATTGAAGAAGAGATAATGAAGGATTTGAAAATTCCTTACCAGGTTTTAAATATTTGTGCAGGTGATTTAGGGGATCCTGCGGTATCTAAATATGACATTGAGGCTTGGTTGCCTGGACAAAATAAAGGAGAAGGTCAATATCGTGAAACTCACTCTACTTCTAATTGTAGTGATTTTCAGTCTCGACGTTTGGATATTAAGTTTAAAAACAAAAAGACAGGAAAGAATGAATTGGTCCATACTTTAAATGGAACAGCTTTAGCTCTTGGTAGAGGCGTTTTAGCTATTATGGAAAATTATCAGACAAAAGAGGGAAAGATAAGAGTTCCAAGAGCTCTTTGGCGATATGCAAATGGAGTAAAAATATTTTCCTAGTAAAATAATTTTATGAGAAGAACTCGTAATACTCTAAGAGTCTTTTGGTTTAGGCTTCAGTTATTGTTCATTGTATTTTTTATTATTTTCCTTTTGGGATTTATTTATTGGGTATTATTTATTTCTTCTCATTTTCAAATACAAGAAATATTAATTGAAGGATATAACCCTTCTTTAGCAACAAAAATTGATTTATATCTTCAACAAAAAAATACTCGTTTTGTTCCTTTTTTAGCTTATGCTATTTTTCCAAAATATCTGAGAAGCAATAAGAGTATCTTGACTTTTTATTACTCTGATTTAGAAAAATCTTTTTTAAAAGATTATCCAGATATAGAAAAGATAAATATATCATTAGACTTTAAAACAAAAGCTTTGGTTCTTCAGATAAAACAGAGGGAAATAGATTTTTTATGGTGCCTTAATCAAGAATTAACCCAAGCTCTTGATGATGAAAGCGATCTTTCTTATTTTGAAAATCAGGATTATATAAATGAGTTTGAGGATTGTTATTATATGGATAAATATGGAATTATTTTTGAACAAGCCCCAAAGACCCAGGGATCATTTCTTGATAAGATTGTGATTTTTGAAACTAAAAAAAGGGCTTTAGGTTCCAGGGCTATTTCTCAAGAAAAATTAGAAAAACTTAATCAAGCCTTTATTCTTTCTAAAGAAGAAGAAAGCCCAGTTACTATTAATTACTTAGGAATCAAGACAGAGAATTCTTCAGAGATAAAATTATTTACTAATGAAGGTTTCTATATTTTCTTTAACTTGAATGATGATTTTTCAGAATTGCTTAGAATAGTAACTGGTATTAAAGACCAGCAACTAAAAGGCACTTTTTTAAATTTGCAATATATAGACTATCGTTATCCCCCAAAGGTTTATTATAAAGTTAGCCGATGAAATTCTTAATGAATTTTGATATAATACATTAATAGAGAAGATTTTGTTATTTATTATGAATCAAGAAGAATTAAATTTTATTAAAGATCGAGTTCAAGTTAAAAAAGAGCAATTGTCTCGGGAGAAGCTTGAAATACCTGAAGAAAAAGAATTAGTTGCTGAAACAATTGAGGAAAGAATGGAAGATTCTTTAAAAGAAACTTTGCCAAATACAGAAATGATTCAGCCAGAAAAAGAGAATAAAGTTCCTTTTCCAAGCAGCATTTATTCACAAGATAAAAAATTATCAGAGGAAATTATTGAAGAAGCAAATATTAAACTTTCTGAGTTGATAACGATTGCTCTTGAGGAGAATATCCCTCGAGCAATTAATACTGCTTTAAAAAGCGGCAATGCGTATTTAATAGATAAATTACGAGACTCTTTAGCAGATAAATATTATCAAGAGCTAAAAGATAAAAAATTAATTTAAAAAGAATGTATATTTTCTGGAGTGGTTTAATTATTTTAATTATTTTAATTTTATTTTTTCTTTTTAAAAAGAAATTTTTTCATCTAGAAATTAAAAAAAGCCTTAGTTATCAATTGTTTTTAATTACTATTCCTCAAGATTTCTTTTCAATAGCAAGTAGTTCGGGTCAAGAAAAACAAAGCACTTTTAATGATTTTGTTTCAATTTTTGAGCAGACATTAGAAAGCTTTAATAAATACAATAAAGAAATTATTTTTGAAATAGCAATTTCTAGTAATTCTTCTGAAATTTGTTTTTACGCTGCTTGTTCTAAAAAAGACACTCAATTTTTTGAAAAAACTCTTTCTGCTTCTTTCCCTTCAGCCAAGATAGAATTAACAGATGATTATACTATTTTTTCTCCTAAAGGAAAGGTAGCAGGGCTAACTTTTGGTTTAAAAGAACCTTTTGTTTTGCCAATAAAAACTTTTCAATCTTTTGGTCAAGATCCTTTGGCAGCAATTATTAATGCTTTTTCCAAAATATCTTTACAAGAAGAAGGGGCAGCATTGCAGATAATTATTAGACCTGATTCTAGTGGTTTGAAAAAGAAATTTGCTGGAATTAAGAAGGCTCTTTTAGAAGGGAAGGACTTAAAGCAAGCTATGGCTTCTCCTTTGTTTAAAAAAGAGTCAGAAAAAAAATCTGAAGAAGAATTAAGGCCTAAATCAATAGATGAAAATTTAATTAAGTTAATAGATGAAAAATCTCAGTATTCACTTTTTCATTTTAATGCTCGTTTATTAACTTCAGCCTCTACAAAGGAAAGAGCAGAAGAGTTATTGTCCCATTTAGAATCATCTTTTAGTCCTTTTGCTCATCCTTTAGGCAATAGTTTTAATCCTATAATAATTAAATCACAAAAAGGATTAAAAAAATTAGTATATGACTTTTCTTTTCGACTTTTTAGAGCAAGAGATAATATGTTTTTAAATACTGCAGAAATAGCTACGGTGTTTCATTTTCCTCATCCTTTCTTAGAAAATCCTAAAATAAAATGGCTTAAAGCTCGTAGTGCTTCTGCTCCTTTAAATTTACCAAGCACAGGAGCTGTTTTAGGAGTTAATATTTTTCAAGGAGATGAAAAAGAAATTAGGATTCTTGATGAAGATAGGCGTCGCCATCTTTATATCATTGGGCAAACAGGAACAGGGAAAACTTCTCTAATGAGAAATTTACTCATTCAGGATATGGCTGATGGAAAAGGTGTTTGCTATATTGATCCTCATGGTGATACAGCAGAATATTTAATGGGATTAATTCCAGATTCAAGAAAAGATGATGTTATATATTTTAATCCAGGAGATTTTGAAAGGTCTTTTGGGCTAAATATGCTAGAATGGGACCAAAAATTTCCTTTTCAAAAATCTTTTGTTGTTGATGAGCTCTTAGAAATTTTAGATAAACTTTATGATTTAAAAACAGTTGGTGGTCCTGTTTTTGAACAATATTTTCGTAATGCTTTATTACTCCTTTTAGATGATCCAGGAGAGATTCATACTTTAAATGATCTTCCTCGAATTTTAATAAATCCAGATTTTCGTAAAGCACTTCTAGAAAAAACTCCTAATCCAATGGTTAAAGAATTTTGGGAAAAAGAAGCAGAAAAAGCAGGTGGAGATTTGGCCCTAGCTAATGTGGCTCCATATATTAATTCTAAACTTAATCCTTTTCTGGCCAATGATTTAGTAAGGCCTATTATTAGTCAGAAGAAATCAGCAATAGATTTTAGGAAGATAATGGATGAAGAGAAAATTTTAATTATTAATTTATCCAAAGGATTATTAGGAGATATTAATAGTTATCTTTTAGGAATGATAATAGTTGGCAAATTAATGATGGCTTCTTTTTCTCGAGTTGATCTTTCTGAGGAGCAGAGAAAGGACTTTCATTTATACATTGATGAATTTCAGAATATTACTACAGAAACGATTTCTACCATCTTTTCAGAAGCTAGAAAATATCGTCTTAATTTAATTGTGGCTAATCAATTTTTGGCTCAGTTAAAAGAACCAATTATCAAGTCAGTATTTGGAAATGTAGGAACAATAGTTTCTTTTAGAGTAGGGAATGATGATGCTGAAATTTTAGCAAAATACTTTGCTCCTGTTTTTAGTGCTTATGATTTGATTAATTTAGATAATTTTAATGCCTATATTAAATTAACAATACAGGGTCAAACTTCTCGGGCTTTTAATATTAAGATTAATAAACCACTAGAAAGTGATAAAGAAAAAGCAGAAATTCTAAAAGCTCTTTGTTCTTCTAAATATTCTCAGCCTCGTCATAAGATTGAAGAAGAAATAAGAAAAACATATTAATAAAAAATCTTTGTGTTTTCTTTGCAATTTATAAAATTTCTTTGTGTAGGATTAATAAATACTGGAGTTGACTTTGGTGTTTTAAATTTACTGATGTTTTTGTTTGGCATTACTAGAGGAATTGGTTATTCACTTTTTAAAGCAATTTCTTTTATTATTGCTGTTATTAATAGTTATTTTTTAAATAAAAGATGGACTTTTAAAAAAGGAAGAAAAATAGAAAAGAAAGAGTTTACTAAATTTATAGCAGTTAGTTTAATCGCTTTTGGAATCAATGTAGGCACAGCTTCTGTATTAGTAAGCTTTATTGGGCCAATAGGAAACATTCCTTCATATCTCTGGGCTAATATTAGCGCTTTAGCAGCCACAGTTTTCACAACTTTAATCAATTTTTTTGGTTATAAATATTTTGTTTTTAAGGATAAATAGGCTTTTAAAGTATTAGTTTTTTTGCTATAATACATCAATCTATTAGTTATTTTTTTATGTCTCAACTTGTTTTATATCGAAAATATCGTCCTCAGCTATTTGCTGAAGTAATAAATCAGAAGAATATTATTAATACTCTTTCCAATGCTCTTTTACAAGGTCAAATTTCCCATGCTTATCTTTTTTCTGGTTTAAGAGGAATTGGGAAGACAACAGTTGCTCGATTATTAGCCAAGGCTCTTAATTGTCAAGGAAGAAAATCAAATGAATTTGAGCCTTGTAATAAATGTGAATCTTGCAAGGCAATAAAGACAGGGAATTCTTTAGATCTAGTAGAAATAGATGCTGCTTCTAATAGAGGGATTGAAGATGTTCGTTCTTTGAGAGAAAATATTAAGTTTCCACCTGTAAATTCTAAGTATAAAATTTTTATTATTGATGAAGCTCATCAAATGACAAGAGAAGCTTTTAATGCTTTATTGAAAACCTTAGAAGAGCCGCCATCATATGCAGTTTTTATTTTGGCAACAACAGAACCTGACAAATTACCAGCAACAATTCTTTCAAGAGTAGAACGTTATGATTTTAAAAAGTTAAATTTAGATGATATTATCTCGTGTCTTAAAAATATTTGCAAACAAGAAAAAATAAAATTTGAAGATGAAGCATTGAGATTAGTCGCTCTTTATTCTGAAGGTGGTTTGCGTGATGCTCAATCATTGTTAGGACAGATTTCTTTAATAACTAATAAAGATATTACTAAAAAAGCAGTTGAAGAATTAGTCGGAGCTATAAATTTTGAAAAAGTAAAAAAATTTATTAATTATTTAGCTAAAAAAGACAAAGAAAAAGCATTAGAGTTTATTAATGGTCTTTATGACGAAGGTTATGATTTGGAGGTTTTTAATAAAGAGACCTTAAGCTATTTAAGAAAGATTCTTTTACTTAAAATTTCGCCTACTTTAGGAAAGATCTTAGAAAAAGAAGCCACTAACGAAGAAATATCAATTTTGTTTAAGCAAGCTCAATTTTTTGATACTCCTTATCTAGAAAAATTGTTAAAAAGGTTTATTGAGATTCAAGTTCAATTAAGAAGGACACCAATTTTAACTTTGCCTTTTGAATTGTGCATTAGCGAAGAGCTTTAATATGATTGCGAGATCGTCTAATGGTAGGACACATGCCTCTGGAGCATGGTATCCTGGTTCGAATCCAGGTCTCGCAGCAAAGTAAATAGGGTAATAATGAATAATACAAATATTAATTTATTTCATTCCAAGCCTGTTAAAAAAGTTTTAAAAGAGCTTTCATCAGATCTAAGAGAAGGGTTAGCTTTGGATGAAGTTAAAATCCGTTTACAGAAATTTGGACACAACGAAATACCTGAGAAAAAATCTATTCATCCTATTTTTATCTTTTTTAGGCAATTTCATTCCTGGCTAATATATATATTAATTGGGGCAGCGTTTTTTTCATTCTTTACTGGTCATATTTTTGACGTCTATATCATTATAGTCGTTCTTTTTTTTAATGCAGTGATGGGTTTTGTTCAGGAACGTAAAGCAGAAAAAACAATGGCAGCTTTAAAGAAAATGATTGTTCTTTTTGCTAAGGTTATTCGAAAAGGAGATTTATTAAAAATTCCTGCTAAGGAATTAGTGCCAGGTGATATTATCTTTTTAGAGGAAGGTGATAGGATTCCAGCTGATGCAAGGTTATTAGAAACAAAAAACTTTAGAACAATGGAGGCAGCTTTAACAGGGGAATCTTCTTCTGTTAATAAAGATTTTAAAGAATTGTCAGAAAAAACAACTTTAGCTGATCAAAAAAATATGGTTTGGTTAGGAACTTTTGTTGTTGCTGGTCAGGCTAAAGCAGTGGTAACAGCTACTGGGCTTAAAACTGCTTTGGGTCAGATTGCTCAAGGTTTAGAAAAAGTTAAAAAACCTAAAAGTCATTTTAAGACAAGGACTGATTTGCTAGCCAAACAAATGGCTGGAATTGCCTTTATTTGTGTTTTTATTCTTTTATTAGTTGAATTATTTATTGGGCATTTTGGATTTGTCTCTTCTTTTCGATTTGCGGTTGCTGCTCTTGTTTCGGCTATACCTGAAGGATTGCCAGTAGTTTTGGTTATTGTTTTAGCAATAGGAGTTCATCGTATGGCAAAAAGAAACGCTATTATTAGGGATTTACAGGCTACAGAGACATTAGGAGTGGCTGATGTTATCGCTACAGATAAAACTGGTACTTTAACTCAAAATACAATGAATGTGGAGAAAATTCTTTTATTTGATAATAAAGAAATTACGGTTTCTGGTAATGGTTGGAAGCCAAAAGGTAAATTTATGCAGGAAGAAAAAGTTATTTTTCCCTTAGAAAATTTAAAATTACGTAAATTTTTACATGTTGCTGGTATTTGTAATAATGCTCGATTAATTAGAGAAGAAGAAAAAAAAGAAATGTATAAAATTATTGGTGATCCAACAGAAGCAGCTTTAGTTGTTTTAGCTGAAAAAGCTGGTCTTAAAAAAGATTTTCTTTTAGAAAAAGAAAGAAAAATTGATGATTTGCCTTTTAATTCTGAATTAAAATATAGAGCTTCTTTAGTCGAGTTTACTGAAGAAAAAGACAGAAAGGAGATTTATGTTATTGGTGCTCCAGAAGCTATTCTAAATATTTCTAGTTATGGTTTTGCAGATAAAGAAGAAAAAATAACTGAAAAGGATAAAAAAGAACTCTTAAAGAAGACAGCTGATTTAGCTAAACAAGGCCTAAGGGTTATTGGCTTAGCTTATAAAACTATTTCTAAAGAAGAAGACAAATTAAAAGAAGAAATGATAGAAAAAGTTGTTTTTATGGGAATAGTTGGGATGAAAGATTCTCCTAGGCCAGAAGTTAAAGAAGCAATTGCAAATGCAAAAAAAGCTGGAATTAGAGTAATTATGAAAACTGGCGATCATAAAGAAACAGCAATTGCTATTGCTGAAGAGATTGGTTTAATTTCGTCTCCTGATGAAAAAGTTGCTTTGACTCAGCAAGAATTAGAAAAATTATCTAATAAAAAATTTAATCAAGCAGTTAAGCAGGTTTCGATTTTTGCTAGATTAACACCTCAAATGAAGTTAAAAATTTTAACTAGTTTACAAAATCAAGGTCATATAGTAGCAATGACTGGTGATGGAGTTAATGATGCCCCAGCTCTAAAAAAAGCAGATATTGGTATTGCTATGGGGCAAATTGGAACAGATGTTGCTCGGGAGAGTAGTGACATGATTTTAACTGATGATAACTTTGCATCAATAATCAATGCTACAGAAGAGGGGAGAACTGTTTTTACTAATGTTAAGCAAACAAGTTTGTTTTTGATTACAACTAATTTTGCGGAAATTACTACTTTAATAATTTCCTTAGCTTTTGGTTTTTATTTTTGGGGAGAGTCAATTTTAATAATTTTGCCTGCTACGATTATCTTTATGAATTTAGTAACTGATGGATTTGTTGATATTGCTTTAGCTTGTGAGCCTCGTCACGAAGATGTTTTAAATAAGTCACCGAGAAGAAAAGAGGAAAATATTTTATCCAAAGACATCCTGCCTTTTTTAGCTTTAATGGTTATAATAATGACTGTTTTGACTATTTTTGTTTTTAAATTCTTTTTAATTAATGGTTCTTTAGAAAAAGCTAGGGCAGGAGCATTTGCGGTTATGGCTATGACGCAACTTTTTAATGTTCTTAATATGAGATCTCTTTCTCAATCAATCTTTAAAATAGGATTTTTTTCAAATAAATTTTTAGTTGGTGGGTTAATAATTTCTGCTTTATTAATCTTGGGAGCCCTTTTTATTGAAGGAGTAGCAATAAAATTTGGTTTTATGGCTTTATCTTTTTCAGAATTTTTGATTATATTTTTGCTTTCTTCTCTGATATTATGGAATGGTGAAGCTTATAAATATTTTAAAAATAAAAAATAAAATTAAAAACATGATATTATCTGATCGTGATATTAAAAAAATAATAAAAAATAAAAAGCTTGTTTTTAAGCCTAGCTTAAATAAAGACCAGATAGGTCCAGCTTCAATTGATTTAAAGTTAGGGCCAATTTTTAAAAAGTTTAATATTTCAAAGCAATCACTTTTAGATACTAAAAAAGATTTACCTGATAAAGATTTTGTTATTACTAGAAAGATAAAAGCTAATGAACCTTTTATCCTTCATCCCAATGATTTTGTTTTAGCCAGTACAAAAGAATATGTTAAAGTATCTGATGATATAGTTTTGAAAGTTGAAGGTAAAAGTACTTTGGCTAGAATGGGAATCTTAGTTCATACAGCTGGATTTGTAGATCCTGGATTTGAAGGCACTTTAACTTTAGAAATTAGTAATCAATCTAATTTACCAGTTGCTTTATATGTAGATATGCATATTTGCCAGATAGCAGCACAATATTTATCTTCTCCAGCAGAAATTCCTTATAACAAGAGAAAAAAATCTCTTTATTCTAAATCACAAGGTCCAAAAACTGCCAAAACCAATAATTTATTTGATTATAAATAATGAAAGATAAGGGTTTTTATTCTCCTTATGAAAAACGCGATTTACCTCAGCCGTCGTCTTTGCAAAAAGCTTTAGGAGTAGGGGTTATTGCAGTGGCTTTAGCGATTGGGACTGGTGAATTGATTTTATGGCCTCATTTGATTACAAAATTTGGTTTGGGGTTGCTTTGGTTAGCATTAATAGGAATTACTTTTCAATATTTTATTAATCAGGAAGTGGCACGCAACACTCTAGCTACAGGTGAAAGTATTTTTTCTTCAACTGGTCGAATATGGATTTGGTTGCCGTTTTTTTGGTTATTATCCACAGTGGCTCTCTATATTTGGCCTGCTTGGGCTGGAACTTTAGGCACTGTCTTAGTTGAAATTTTTGGTTTTGGTAATTATTTAATTTGGGCTTTAGTTTCTTTATTTTTTATTTTAGTGATTACCTTTATTGGCAAAAGAGCCTATAAGGTATTAGAAGTGTCATTAAAGATAATTGTTCCAGTCTTTTTTGTTTTACTCCTTTTCTTTAGTTTTTTAAATTTAAAGATTTATCATTTTAGAGAAATATTTTTAGGATTAGTAAATTTTGGTTGGATCCCAGCTGGAATTGATATGAAAGTTCTTTTAGGAGCAATGGTCTTTGCAGGCGCTGGTGGGTTATTAAATCTTTGCACTTCCTTATGGTATCGGGATAAAGGATTGGGAATGGCAAAGTATGCTGGTCATCTTACTAATCCAGTTACTGGTAAAATTGAAGCCATTGATTATAAAGGATATAGTTTTGAAATTACCGCAGAAAATTTAAAGAAATGGAAAAAATGGATGAAATATGTTTTTATCGACCAGGGAATTATTTTTTGGTTTCTCGGTTTAATAACCCTGGTTCTTTTAAGCGCTAATGCTTATGCTGTTTTGTCTCCAAGAGGTTTAGTGCCAGAAGGGCTTCAGCTGGCAACACTTCAGGCAATGATTTTTGAAGAAAGTTGGGGCATTATCGGTTCGAAATTATTCCTTTTTATGGTGTTTTTAATGCTCTTTTCCACGATGTGGACAATAATTGACGTTGCGGCAAGAATTATTAGTGATATATTGTATACACATTTTAAAATAAGACCTTCAACTAAATATTTTCAAAAAATAAAAAATCTTTCCATCCACCATCTTTATTATGGCTTAATTGTTGCTTTTGTAGTGATTAGCGCAATTTTGCTTCCTTTTAAGGAGCCATTTGTGTTTGTTATTATTAGTTCAGTCTTAGGTGGATTTGTGATGGCAGTATATGTTCCAATTCTAGTTTATTTAAATAATTTTAAATTACCAAAACCTTTGCGCCCAGGATTGATTACAAATATTTTCATGATTTCTGCTGCCTTGTTTTATATTTATTTCTCTTTCATAATTTTGTTTTCATATTTTTAATAGCAATTTTCTCTAAAATTCTGATTATTTGATAAATTAGTAAAATCATAGTATAATCAATATATTCCGCGGTAGCTCAATGGTAGAGCGGCACGCTGTTAACGTGATGGTTGTAGGTTCGAGTCCTACCCGCGGAGCAGATTTAAAAGTCGTCTTTTAGGCGGTTTTTTGGTAGAATAAAAAAAAGTTGAAATTAATAATTTAATGATTTTTTAATTATGCAAAAAAATTGGATATTAGGATTTCTTGGGTTTATGGCAGTAAGAGGAATACAAGGGCTTTTGGCAGGGGATTATTTAGAAGCCATTTGGATTGTTTGGTTGATTTGGTTTATTTATTTTATACCTGAGAAATCAGAAAACAAGTTCTAGCATCGCTCAGTTTCCGGAGCATAGGGGTGCTAATTTATAGGTAAGTGCAAATTGGTTAGAGTGATAAATCTAAAATCTAACAAAACTAGCTTTTAACATAGGCGGTTTTTTGGTAGAATGTATGAAAGGTCTAAACATTAAATTAATTTTAAAAGTATGACAATTACAATAAATACAATTATAGGAGTAATTATCTTTATCATTCTAATCTCTATTAGGCAGATTAATCAATATGAGAGGGGAGTTAAGTTTTTGTTAGGGAAATATATTGGTTTAATGAATCCTGGTTGGAGATTGGTTTTGCCAATTATTCAGTCTTACAAGAAAGTAGATTTAAGGGTAAAAGCAGTAGATGTGCCAAATCAAGAGGCGATTACAAAAGACAATATTTCAGTTAGCGTTAATGCAGTTATTTATTATAAAGTTCAAGAAGCTGATAAAGCATTTTTAGAGGTAGAAGATTTTTACTATGCTATTTCCCAGTTGGCCCAGACAACAATGCGCAATGCTGTGGGTCAGGTAGATTTAGACGATCTTCTTTCTCAAAGAGATAGAGTTTCAGAAAGTATAAGAGCTATTATAGATAAAGCTTCTGATCCCTGGGGAATTAAAGTAAATAATGTAGAATTAAAAGATATAACATTGCCAGAAGAGATGAAAAGAGTAATTGGTAAGCAGGCTGAGGCAGAAAGGGAAAAAAGAGCAATAATTATCAAAGCAGAAGGAGAAGTAATTGCCGCTAATAATATGGCCAAAGCAGCTAATACATTATCGACAGCCAAAGGAGCCCTTCATTTAAGAACTCTTCAGTCAATTAACGATATAAGTTCTGACCAGTCAAACACAATTGTTTTTGCCGTGCCTTTAGAAATTTTGGGAGCTTTTGAAAGATTTGGTAAAAATTTACTTAAAGAAGGAGAAGAGAAAATAAATAAGTAGAAGAAATTTTTTGGTAGAATGATTATAAATTAAAATAAATTTATGAAAACAAAATTACTGAAGATTGGTAATAACAGGGGTATTCTTGTCGATAAAAATACTGATAATATCATTATTATGATCGGGGGATTTGAAAGAACAGCTACGACGGAAAAAAAATTTAAAAAATTAGCAGACAATGTTAATATTTCTTCTTTTCGTTTTGATTATTCTGGTATTGGTTTATCAGATGGGGATTTTTCAAATATCACAATATCGTCCATGACAGTAGAGCTGAAAAATGTTTTAAACGAACTAAGCAAGGATTATAAAAATTTTATAGTTTTTGCTCATAGTTTATCTGCTTGTGTAATCCACAATTTTGATTTTGAAAAAAATATTTTAATTTCCCCAGCTCTTAATCAAAAAGAATTGCTACGCTATTATTTTGTTTTATCTGATCCAAAATTAAAAGACGTAAAAGGAAAAATTGATTGGAGTAATTATAGAAACTATCTTAACGAAGATGATTTTTTAAAAAATTGTGAATTAAAGAATAAAATGACTAAGAATAACTATATATTTCCTTCTTATTTTTTGGAAAACAAGAATATAGATTATTCGAAGTTAATAAAAAGGCAAGACAATATTTTACATATTCATGGAGATAAAGATGATAAAGTCCCAATAGAAAGTTTAAATATTAAATTTAATAACTCGATTATTGTTAAAAATGGCGATCATGATTTAGAAAGACCAGATATGATGATTCAATGGGAACAAAAAGCAATTGAATTTATTGAAAATTGAATAGAGTTGCTAATTAAATAGATTCAAGCATTGTCTAATTCCTGGAGTATAGGTCTATCAATTTGCATTTACTTATAAATTAGTCATATTAGTTTTTTTCCTAAATTTTATTATAATGAAACAGTGGATAATAAGATAAATAAATTTTTATATTGGGCTCCGCGAATCTTGGCAATATTTTTTATTTGTTTCTTAGCATTATTTTCTTTAGATATTTTTGATATGAGATTGGGTTTTTGGGAAACAGCATTAGGTTTGTTTATGCACAATATTCCAGCGCTTATCCTTTTGGTTGTTCTATTGATATCTTGGAAACGAGAAATAATCGGGGGGATTATTTTTACTTTAGCTGGAACGTTCTATGCCGCAATGATGTCGTTGGAGATATTGAAGGATCCATCCAAAAAAGAAATGTTATCTGCAATTTTGGTGATTGCAGTTCCCGCGCTTATTATAGGAGTTCTATTTACTATCAATTGGTTTAAAAAACGAGATATTTGTTAAATTGAGTTGTTAAGACAGAAAGATTTATTAAAGATTAAATATTTTTTTAATTTTGATTCCAGCTTTGTCTATTTTCTTTGGGTTATAAATAAAAATAAAGCTACTTTTAAAGAAGTAGTTTTTTATTATTGTTCTTGACAATGATGTTAGAATAATATAACATATTAATAATTAGAAATAATTAATAATAAACAAAAATATGACTTTTAAACAATATAAAATTTATAGAATTATAATAATTGTAGTTTTAGGAATGTCTATTAGTCTCTCTATAACATTAGAAAACTATTATTTGCCCATCGTTCTTGTATTAATTGGTATGACTGCGATGTATTATCTTCGTAAACAATTGAGGACAAGAGAAGTGATAGCAGATGAGAGGGATTATAAATTAGCAGGGGATGCTGCACGATATACTATTACTATTTATGGCTTGGTTGGAGTTTTTGGGATTTTTATTTTAATGGCTTTATCAGGAGGAAAAGAAGGTTTTATTTATATCCTAAGTCAATATTTAGCTTTTAGTATTTGTTTTTTGTTTATTTTAAACGTTGTTGTCTTTAGGTATTTAAGTCAAAAAAAATAAAATGCAGAATAAAATAAAGGAATTAAGGCAAAAAATTGGTATAACCCAAGAAGAATTAGCTAATCGTGTTAATGTTAGAAGAGAGACAATTGTTTTTTTGGAACAAGGTAAATATAATCCATCTTTAAGGTTAGCGATGGAAATAGCCAAAGAATTAAAGATAAGAGTGGAAGAATTGTTTACTATTTAATGAAAAGAGTTTTTAAAGGAATATTGATGAATATTTTCTGAATATTTTTTAGGCTTTCTATAATATAATTAAAATTATGAGAATTTGGGATATAAATCCAGGGGAATTATGTAATAAGCATCTATTTGGTGAACATCGAGAACTCCATGCTATTTGGAGCATTTTAGTTAATAATAAAAAAGGGTATAGAAACCATCCAGAAACGAAACGTTGGGTAGGTAAAAACAAAGCTTTATTTTATAGGCATGAAAAGTTAGTTAAAGAAATTAAAAGACGGGGATATAATCATTTATCATTGCTTGATAAAAAATATGCTTTAGGAAAATCAAAGCAAGATAAATTTATTAATACAAAAAAAGAACAAAGACAAATTTTAAAAGATAAACCCTGCCAATGTTTTCAAGAATAAATTTTTTAATATTTTTAGTAAAATCATTTTAGGATAGAATATTTTAGTTAGGGTGATAAAAAAATCATCTCAAAATCAGTATTATTAATAATTTAGATAATTGAAATCTTGGTGCTTGTTATGGTTATTTTTTTAGAATTGGTTTTATAATTTTTTTATTGATTAATATTTTTTGAATATTTGTTAGATTTTTTAAAATTTAGCATCAAGATTTTGGCAAAAAAAGTTTGGATTTTGTTTAATATCTAGAGTATAAAAAATTTTAATTTGTGCTTAGATCAAAATTGAATAGATAAATTAAAAGTTCCAGAATTTATTTTTTTAGGTTTTGTGTTATAATATAAAAATAAATAACTTATAAGTATTATTTTTCTGTAAAATTTCTTTTCTTGACATCTAAAAATCTGTTATAATTTAACAATAATATGTTTTACAATTGATTTTTAATTATTTTGGTTAATCTATAAATTATAATTTTAAAGCATTAAACAACACGAGAAGAATAATAACAATTTTCATATAAAAATATGAACAAAAATATATATTTTTACTCAAATCTACTTGCCTGGGGTTTAATCATTTTTTTAGTAGGTAATCATGTTTTTGGTTGGACTACA
>Ga0334890_1003120_pt1 | contig 17410 bp, 10 predicted proteins | sample GraSluR1_MG_3_FD_207220 | JGI IMG/M metagenome (GOLD analysis project Ga0334890, IMG submission 207220) | Sludge microbial communities from methane-producing bioreactor in Wageningen University, Netherlands - Granular Sludge_31_08-R1 | ecosystem: Engineered > Bioreactor > Anaerobic >... | reverse complement strand
AAACTGTTACCTGGCATATTTTCAAAAACATGCAGAGCGCTGAAGTCTTTACCACTATACCATTCACCTAAGAAATCGTATCCGGTTTTAAGAGGCAGATAAATGCTTGTAAGTGTATCATAGACATACATCTCAGATTTATCTAAAACTAAATTCTGTAATTTCATAGCGGTTGGCATGCTTTGGTCGATAGATGTTCCATTACCTAAACGACCATAACTATTTTGACCCCAAAGTAAAACTCTACCTTTTGAGGTAAGGACTGCTGAATATAAATCATTTATCATCATTACTTCTATAGTTTCATCTGCTTGCAAATCTAGATAACCAGTTATATCTTTTGGCGTTACACTTTCGTTATTTGTTCCATCTCCTAGCTGTCCAGCCCAATTGCTACCCCAAGTAAAGATTCTGTTTTTTGATGAACTTACAGCGGAATGGAACCTGCCCAAAGATATGCTCAGTAATTTCTCAGATGGTTCTAAAGCAAAACTTTCAGTAATCTCAGTTGGACTCAAACTATCTAATTTTGACCCATCTCCTAATTGTCCATAAATATTCCAACCCCAAGTAAAGACTCTACCTAATGACGTCACAACCCCTGAATGAACATAACCTAATCCAATATCGGCAATTGTTTCACCTTCAGTCAGATTGAAATGTTCTTTTAGTTCTAAGGGTGAATATCGATTATTAGTTGAACCATCACCAATTTGACCGTATTGATTTCCACCCCAGATGAAAATTCTTCCAAACATGCTAAGTGCAGCTTGATGATAGCCTCCGGATTCAAGTTTGACAATTGAATCCCCTATCTCCAAGTTAAATATAACTGTTAAATCGACAGGAGTTAAAGCTGTTGTTGCAATTTCAACTAGACCTAGTTGACCTTGTTCGTTATTACCCCATCCAAAAACCCTGCCTTTAGATGTTAAAATCAAAGTATGATAGTAACCTAAAGATGCTTGAACAAAGTATTCTTGATTCACAAGATCAAACTTACTTGTGATTTCAACCGGAGTGTGTTTTGCAACATTAGTACCATCTCCCAATTGACCATTAGAATTACTTCCCCAAACAAAGATTCTATTCATTGACGTGATTGCTAAAGAATGATTTAACCCTAATGACACATAGATAATTCTCTCGTTTTCAATCAAGTCAAACTGATCAGTTATCTCAATTGGTTTATTACTATCAACAGTGGTTCCATTACCTAATTGTCCGTTGCTATTGCTACCCCACATAAACAATCTACCATTCGATGTTAGGGCTGCTGCGTGATAATATCCTAAGTTGATACTGATGATTACTTCATTAGGATAAAGAATAATCGAAGTTAAAGGATCAAAACTATCTAATGTATAGTAATTGATATAATACTCTCCGATAATCCATTTAGCATAAAGCATAATATCTCCTGATGTTCCTTGAAGAATAGATGTAATAACATCTCCGCTAAAATCAGGATTATCATACCACCCAAGGAAAACATAGCCTTCTTTAAATGGATCTATTAAATCAAAACTCTTTGAATCGATATTATAAATCGCTGGATTGGTTAAGTGATTTTCTCCACCATTCAAATTATAGATAATCGAGTATTCAATTGCTTCCCAATATCCATATAGAACAAGATCTTGAGCTGGCATTGTATTAAATGTATATTCTATCGACAAATCAGAATCAATATACCAACCGTGGAAAAGATAATTATCTTGATTAGGAACATATTCTTGAAGAACAAAATCATAAGGGTATTTATCACTGTGTAAAACAGATGAGTATTGAATAGGTTTTAATGATGGTTTAGAATTGTTTACTAACGAAGAGTCACCCAATTGGCCATAATTATTCTTACCCCAAATCAAAATATTTCCAAAAGATGTTATTACTGAGGAATGATCATCTCCTAAATCAATAAAAATGACTTCTTCCATGCTGTCTAACTCTAACATATTAGTTATATCGATAGGTTTCATGTGATCCAACTCATCAATTTTTCCAATACCTAACTGTCCATACCAATTCAATCCCCACGTAAACAAACGACCTTGGGATGTTAATGCTGATGAATGGTAAGTTCCAAAGGATACATCGATAATAACTTCTGTAGATTCAAGCATAAAGTAATTAGTAATCTCATTAGGTGTCAGTTTGGTTACAGTTGAATTATCACCTAATTTTCCAGAATAGTTATTACCCCAAGTAAACAAACGACCAGTTGATGTTAATACCGCAGAATGATTTCTACCGATAATCGCTTTAAAAATCACTTCATCTTGATTAAGATTAAACTGACTAGTTAAATCGATTGGAGTATGTTTGCTTTCTGTTGTTCCATCGCCAAGTTGACCTGAACTATTTGGTCCCCATACGAACAATCTTCCTTTTGATGATAATGCTGAAGAATTCTCTCCTACCATTACACTAACAATTACCTCATCTTGTTCAAGAGCAAAATGATTGGTTATTTCTATCGGCTCCTTTTGGAAGGTTGTTGTTCCGTTTCCAAGTCTACCATCTGAGTTATTACCCCAAGTGAAAACTCTTCCAAGAGAAGTTAAAGCAGAGGAATGCATCTCACCCATTGAAATCTCTATAATTAACTCGTCAGTTGTTAGGTTAAATTTACCAGTAATATCAGTTGGATTAAATCGACTAGTTGTTGAACCATCTCCCAACTGACCAAAACCATTATGACCCCATGTAAACAAGCGACCATTTGATGTTAGTGCTGATGAATGGAATGCTCCTAAATCAATTTTGATAATGACTTCATCATCACTTAAATTAAAATTAGAAGTAATCTCGATTGGAAGAGAACTATTTACATTGGTTCCATCCCCTAATCTTCCATGTCCATTATTACCCCAAGCAAAGACTCGACCTAAAGATGTCAAAATCATTGAATGTTCGCGGCCCAAAGAAACACTTAAAATCTCTTCTCCAGGATAAAGTAAAATTTTCGATAAAGGATTGTAATCTTCAATAATATTATAAAAGATATTATATTGCGTTGGTTCCCATCTTGCATATAATGATAAGTTCTCAAAACTGCCTTGTGAGATTAAAGTAATCTGATTACCAGTAAAATCAGGATTATCATACCATCCAAGGAAAGTATGATATTCTTTACTTGGTTCTTTTAATGTAAATGCATCTGTTTCAATTGTGTAAATCAAAGGATTATCAACATTATTCACTCCACCATCAAGTTCATAACTAATCACATAATTTACAAGTGTAAACTTACCGTAGAGGATTAGATCATTAGCTGGCATATTATTAAGCTCATACTCTTCAAGCATATTTAAATCATAATACCACTTATCCAAAACATAACCCTGAATAATCGGTGCGTACATTGTCAAAGATGAATTGTACTCTAAAGTTTCAGAAAAAGCTAAATGTAGATTTTGAGTGTTTATCTTTAAAGGTATCGTCGTATATAACTTAGTAGTTCCACTACCAAGTTGACCTATATTATTCTTTCCCCATCCAAAGATTTGATCATTTGTTGAAATTACTACTGTATGGTGTTCACCTAAAGATATTAATTTAACTCCCTCTTCATCAACCAAATCTAAAAAACCATTTATTTCAATCGGAATAGAACTTGATGTCAAAAGTCCATTTCCTAGTTTGCTAAAACCATTATCTCCCCAAGTAAACAATCTTCCAGAAGAAGTTATAATACTTGAATAACCAACACCAAGAGCAATAACATCGATAGCTTCGCCAATATCAAAGGCAAACTGCGAAGTTATTTCTTGTGGGTTAAGCTTATCTATTGTAGTCCCATCACCTAATTGACCAAAGTTATTACGTCCCCAGGTAAATAGTCGACCCTCTGAACTAAGCGCTGATGAATGATAATCACCTAAAGTCAATAAGATTATCGTTTCACCCTGATGAAGATTGAATCTAGTAGTTATCTCTACAGGCACATGCTTATCTATTAGTGTGCCATCACCAAGCTGTCCAGAATTATTAAATCCCCATGTAAATACTCGACCAGTTGAAGTAAGGGCAGCTGAATGGACAAGACCTAAAGAAATCGATAGAATCTCTTCATCTTCTGCTAATAAAAATCTAGAGGTAATATCTAATGGTAGAGTAACAAAGTTCCCACTTTCTCCATTTCCAGTTTGACCAAAAATATTATTTCCCCATGTAAATACTCTTCCCTTTGATGTTATAGCACCACTATGACTAGCTCCTAGGGATACCTTTACGATAAACTCATCTGAATCTAAATTGAAGAAATTAGTAATATCAGTAGGTGTAGGAGTAATATCATCTTTAACACCTATTCCAATTTGACCATCATAATTATTACCCCAAAGAAAGAGACGACCCAATGACGTTAAAGCTCCACTATGAGCATTCCCAGCAGAGATACTGATTATCAATTCGCCCTCAAATAAAGCGAATTGATCAGTTATTTCTATTGGCTTAGGATGTGCATACTCATCTGAAAGCCCTAAACCTAATCTAGCACTACTGTTGCTTCCAAATCCATAGATTCGACCAAAAGAAGTCAAAATCATCGAGTGTTCTTGACCTAAAGCTATATCTAAAATTGTCTCTCCTGGAAACAACGTTATTGAGGCACTTGGATCAAAGTCATCATAAATATAGTAATCAACACTATATTGATTGATTTGCCATTTGGCATAAAGAGTGATATCCCCTCGTGAATTGAAAGTTATCTCATTAATTATACTTCCAGAAAAATCTTGATTATCAAACCACCCAAGGAAAGTATAACCTACTCTTTTAGGTGCGTTTATTAAGAATGTTTCACTTATATATGTATATGATTCAGGATTATCTAAATCATTTACTCCTTGATTTAAAACATAATTGATGGCGTATTGAATATGATCCCATTTTGCATAAAGAGTTATGTTTTCAGATGGCATCTGGTCAAATAGAAATTCATTTGATAAGGTGGCATCTGTATACCAACCCGAAAAAGTAAAATGCTCTTTATTAGGTGTAGTTGGTTCTTGAATCAAGCTGTTGTAGTCTTGAGTAATCGGCAAAACTTGATCTCCACCATTACTTTCAAACGTAATGGTATATTGATTGATTATATAAGTTGCCTGAAAGACTAGATTATTTGCTGGCATCTTATCAGGCAAAACTTGATCCCAACCGTTAAAAGTATATCCTGTTTTTTCAGCAACCGGAATCTGAAAAGTTGTTAAATCCTGATCATATTCAAACTCATAACTATCGATAATCGTTCCATCATCATCAATAAATTGCAAACTATAAAGATTAACTGTCCACTTCCCATAAAAGTTTAAATTCTTTGCTGGCATAGTTGATTGGGTGTTTAGAGAAGTTAGAGTAAAATCTGTAAACCAACCAATAAAATTATGTTCGAGTTTCGTTGGATTAAAATCCGCTATCGCTTCACCAAAATTATAGATTTCTGTCTTAACAAGAGAGATTGTTTGTGAATAGAGTTCTGTGGGTACAACTTTACTAACATTTGTCCCATCACCTAATTCTCCATTACCATTATTACCCCAGACAAATACTCTATTAGAAGATGTGAATAAAACAGTTGAATAAAGACCTAATCTCACACCTATAATCTCTTCATCATTTTCGATAACTAGATGACTAGTTATATCGACTGGTAAATTATAAAGCAATTCATCCATTTGGCCAAAACCTAATTGTCCAACTTGATTCCTTCCCCAAGTAAAGACTCTATTCTTGGATGTTACAACTAATGAATGAGTATCTCCAATAACCAAATCTTTGATTACCTCTAATCCATCAAGATTAAAATTGCTTGTTATATCGACAGGTAATAATCTTGTCGTATAAGTTCCGTCTCCTAATTGAGCAAATTCATTAAAACCCCAAGTAAAGACTCTACCAAGAGAAGTCAGTGCGGCTGAATGAGATGATTTAAGAGAAAGCTTTACTATCGTCTCTCCTGCATCCAAATTAAAATTAGTTGTTATATCAACTGGAGTTGATATATCTTGAGTCCCTCCATCTCCAAGTTTACCATTTGCATTGCTTCCCCATGTAAAAACTCGTCCTAATGAAGTAAGAGCCGAAGAACTTGTCCCGCCTAGGTGAGTACTAACAATTATCTCATCTGCTAGCAAATCAAAACTATCAGTAATATCAACTGGTATTTCATAAGTTAAACTATCAATTACCTGGTTTCCAATTTGTCCATAATTATTCCATCCCCAGGTGAAAACTCGACCTAAAGATGTCACTGCTGATGAATGAGTATTACCCATTGAAAAGTGAACAATTACCTCTCCTGCTCCTAAATTAAAGTTTGCTGTGATATCTATTGGATAATTTGAATTCATCGTATTGCCATTACCTAATTGTCCAACATTATTTCCACCCCAAACAAACAAACGATTATTTGATGACAAAGCGGCAGAATGGTAACTACCCATATCTATTTTTATAATGCTTTCATCTTGTTCCAAATCAAATTGTTGAGTTATCTCAGCAAGAGAAAATCGCTCAGAATTCGTTCTATCACCTAATTGACCTTGCCAATTAGACCCCCAAGTGAAAACCCGACCTAAAGAAGTCAAAGCTGCCACATGATAGCGACCGGCTGAGATATCCATAATCTCTTCATCTGCATAGAAAGTCATAACCGCTAAGGGATTAAAACTATCAAATATATAATAGTTAAGCTCATATTGATTGAGCGACCAAATCGCATAAAGAGTTATATTGTTTGTAACTTGATAATTAAAAGGAACAATGCTTCCTTCATCTAAAGCCACAGTTGACCAACCTAAAAAATCATGACCTTCTTTATTAGGTCTTGGTAAACTTACATACTGTCCTTTAGCAATAGTTATAGGAGAAATCCCACTACCTCCTTGTGAGTTAAATGTGATAGTAGACGTTTCAACTTGTGTAGTAGACGTTTCAACTTGCGTAGTAGACTGTGTTGTAGTCAATTGGGTTGTTGTAGACCTTGTAGTCGTACTCGACTGAGTTGAGATAGTTGATTGTGAAGTTAATTGTGTCGAAGTTGTAGACTGTGTTGTATCAGACCCAAATAAATCACATCCCATAAGCAAAAAAATTGACAGAAATAGTAATGCCAAACTTATAATCTTTTTCATATACTCCTCCGATAATTGGTTTATGTAATCCGGACCAAGTAAAATTGTATTGAATTTAATTACATATTTATAGTTAATATACCATATAAACTTTTTACAGTAAATAGATAGCCAGAAATTGCTCTTATTTTAATAATTTATCACAAAAAAAGCCTTAGCAGATTAAAAAGAACATAGAAACTATATCCGCTATGGCTATAAGAAAATAATTATAAAAAATTCTAAGTTAAATTGTTTCTTAAATGAATCTATTTCTTTGGAAAAATATCTTCTTCCATGACAACACCTAAACCATTACAAACTCGATTAACATAATTGAAGTATGATACTATCTGATTAACCTCAAAAATACCTTCATCATCCAAACCTAAATCTCTTAATTTAATAATGTTATCTTCAGTAATCTTATAGGGAGTCTTAGTTAGTTTTTCAGCATAATAGCAAATCTCTAAATCTAAACTATTTAATTCTGCCTGATTGTAATCCTTAGCAATCAAAGCCATTTTCTCTATATTGAAACTAACTAAAAATAAAGCCTCTGAATGATGATTTACACAATAAGGACAACTATTGCTAGTCGAAACAACGACACCAATCATTTCCCTTTGTTGTCTAGTTAGTTTGCCTTTACCAAACATCAAAACTTCATATAATCTCATGTGTGCTTCTAATACATCAGGTTTTATACTGTGAACCTTTAAAACATTAGCTGTTTTTTTACCAGTTCTAGATTCAGCCTTTTTGTATATTCTTCTTAATTTGAAAGAATCACTTTCATCTCTTTCTTTTATCCAAGCCATATAATCCACCTTTATAGTTATTCTAAGAAACTTGTCTCTATTAGTGCTATGAACTGAAAACTCTTATCATTAATCATTTCAACTAAAGACTTACCCTTAACAATTCTAATCTTATTGTTCTCTTCAACTAAATAGTTATATTTAAAACTCTCCTTATTAACAAGGTATTGATTAGAAAAGTTTAAATACTCAATATTATTTACTCTAAGCAAGTCTGCTACAACTGCACTAGCAGTGGGAAATCTACCAGCACCAAAGCCAATATAGCTTTGCTTGTGATGATAGACTCCATATAGCTCAATTCGATTAACTTCATAATCGATATTAAAGTAATTATTAGAATCGTCAATTACAATAGGAATAACGTAAATCTCCATCATTCCATCTTTAAGTCTAGATCTTGCTAAATACTTGATTATAAGATCTTTATCTCTAAGAAAATTTATTATATTCATCGATAAGTTCTTTAATGAGAATCTATAAATACTTTTTTCTTCAATTATCTGATCATAGCCAATCATTGATAAAATATTGATTTTCCTTAAAAGGTCTAAACCGATGATATCATCCTCAGATTCTCTTTCAATATAACCCAACTGAAAAGCCTGTTCATAAGACTCATTTAAACCTTGTTTGTCTTTAAATATCTTTGTTAATATATAATTTGTTGAGCCATTGATGATACCTTCAATTTGATAAATCTTATTATATTTTGTGATATTTCTTAAAGAGTCGATAAAATTTATTCCACCACCAACACTAGCTTCAAATAAAAGATTACACCCCTTTTTCTTCGCAATCTCTTGTAATTGAAAATAATATCTAGATATTAAAGCTTTATTTGCTGTTATGACATTTTTTCCCTTAGACAAGGCTTTTTCCACGAACTCTTTTGCTGGTGATAAGCCTCCAATCACTTCAATAATAGTCTCTACTTCATCGTCATCTAAAATCTCAAAAAAGTCAAAACAAAAAGAAGCTTTTATCTCTCTTTGTAACTTTTCATCTTTAACAAGAATGTATTTAATTAAATATTCAGGAAAATCATTGGTAATGATTTCGTAAACACCTCTACCAACTACTCCAAAACCCAGTAGTGCAATAACCATAACTAACTCAAATCCTTTTTAATGTTTTCTAAGACTGTTTCATACATCTCATCCAACTCAAAAACTTGATAATCAATACCCAAGACCATCAGCACTTTCAGTTCTAAACTCATGCGATCTGACATATATTTTAAGACACCGTTATAGCCCATGTATCCTTTAACCTTGGAGATAGGAAAACTTTCTAGATATTCAATAACATGATCAATCCAGTCTTTATATAATTCTTTGTTGTTAGTTCTTCTCTCTTCGATAATCCGGTCCAACGTCTTTTTATGATTCATTTGCTTTATATAGTATATTTTCATGTTTACATCTTGAAAAACCGCTTTGAATCTTTGAAAGTAATTAATAATTTCTTCTTCCTTAAGAACATATTGCAATATCAATTGGTTAATATGGTTTTGTAAAAGAATACATTCAAACACATAAGTAAAATCATTATCAAACTTTTCTTCAATAAACCGGTTCCAAAGTTTTCTATGCTCTTCAAAAAAGTCATTTGCATCCAATGACCTGTATATTTCATACTTTTGACAGTATTCATAAAAATCTTTAGTTTCATTATCGATTGATACTTTAGTATAAGCAAGAAAAAATCGATTATCAATTAAACGCATATTAGGAAAAATCTCGTCTTTAAGACTTGGGAATTGCTTGAGTAGATTAGACAAATCTTCTTTTGTGAGAATTGCAATCCAAGCTAAATCAACCGGATGTAAATCACCTTCAGCGTAAAACACATTATCTACTTCTCTACTGGACAAAAAAGCTGATATTTTCCTTGCAAAAGTAGTCTTTCCACTCCCTGGCAATCCTTCTATCATTATGATTTGTTTCATTAACATTTACCTCTTTTTTTGTTGTTTATAGAGATATTATATCACTTTTTTCATGTTTTTTTTATTATTTATGCAAGAAAGCAACCAACATTGAGTTGATTGCTTTCTTTATATTAAATAAATAAATGAGAGGGTTATTTTAATTGGCTAATAGCTTCTTTAATAGTTTTCTCTAAAGCCATCTTCCCGTATTTGTCAACTTGAAACTTATCCTTTGGCCCATGACTTAAAGAACCAGGTCCACCGATACATCCTCCAATACATGCCATTCCTTCGATAAAATTGCCAATCTTAATATTTTTTGAAACTTTGAATAATGCTTTCTTGCATTCTTCTATACCATCACAAACCACAGCTTGAAAATCAAAATCAGCAATTTCATTTTCTTTGATTGATTGAGTTATTGCTTCACTTAAGCCTCCTGTTCTAGCAAAGATTCTTCCATAATAAGAAGCATTGTCCAACAAAGACTCATCTAGTTTTTCTATCTCAATGTTTAAAGCATCTATCATAGCTTGCAACTCTTCAAAAGTCATAACACTATCAACAAAATCTTTAACACTATCAAGTTGGAACTCCTGTTTCTTTGCAATGCAAGGACCGATAAAAACAACTTTAGCAAACTCATCTCTTTCTTTGATATATCTTGCAAGATAGGCCATTGGTGATAGGTTATGAGATACATCCTTAATAAGTTCGGGATAATTCTTCTTGATTAATTCAACAAAGGCGGGACAACAAGAGCTTGTTAAAAAGCCCTTTTCAATCAACTCCATAGTTTCTAAATTTGCTATCATATCAGCTCCTAAAGCTGCTTCAACTACGGAATGAAATCCAAGTTTTTTAATAGCACTCACAACCTGACCAAGTGAACAATAAGTAAACTGACTGGCAATTGAAGGAGCGACTACAGCATAAACCCGATATCTTTGGTTATTTTGACTCTTTTTGATTAAATCGATGATGTTTAGGATATATGATTTATCCATTATTGCTCCAAAAGGACATTGATATACACAAGCTCCACAACCAATGCATAAATCATTATTGATAATGGCAACTTTTTCTACATCCATCGAAATTGCATTAACCTTACAAGCATTTACACATGGTCTTTTTCTATTCACAATAGCATTATAAGGACAAACATTAGCACAAAGACCGCATTCAATACATTTTTCTTTATTTATAATCGCTCTTTTATGCTCATCAAAACTAATAGCATCTCGAGGACAAACTGTCTTACATCGATGTGCTAAGCACCCTCTACATGCATTTGTGACCTCAAACCCACCAACCGGACACTCATCGCAAGCGATGTCTATTACCTCGACAATATTTTTGTTTTTTGAATTTCCACCAATAGCAAGTTTTACTCTTTCAGTAAGAATAGCATGTTCTTTATAAACACAACAGCGTGTTAAAGGCTTTTTAGTTGGATTAATCAATCTAGGTATACCAAGCATGTTTTCGAACAAAGTATCATTCCAAACCTGTTTAGCAACTTCTTTTAAAACTTTATATTTAATAAACTGAACTTGAGTATCGAATTTTCTCATAAAACAACTCCTAAAAATAACTTACTTTAATATTCTTGCCAATCTTCTTTAAACAGCTGCTTAACTCTTCAACTAATTGCATTTTAATGCTGAAGTTAATCGGTAAATCAGGATTTTGATGTGCAGGATTAATAGCTGTCCCGACATAAAAACTAATATCAGTCGCTTCTTCTATCAATAACCTTGCAATCTGTGAAGCACCGTCTTTTCCATTTGACCAAACTTGATACATTAAGTTCTCTTCAAGAAAATCCTTCACATAAATTAATACTTTATTTATCGTGATTACACCTTCAGTAACCAAGTCAATTCCTTCGATTATAGCCATTGGCGGTACGGTTGCATCTAGGTAATCCAAACTGGTCTTTATTGGTTCTTTCAAATATTTAGCAACCAATTGACTTGTTGTTCCTCCACAAACAATCCTTTTTCCTTCTTTAGCAAAGAATAAAGACAACATCCTGTTATTATCAAAACGATTCTTTGGAGGCCCAAGCAGAAGATTTAAAGGTTCTCTTTTTATGACTCTAACAACTAGACAACTGCTATCATCTCCAGGCATGGACTGATACAGTTCATTACATTTGTCTAACAGTAGTTTGACCAAGGTTTTTGCATTGATTGATTTATCGTTTTGATTTAACAAGAATTCAACTATATTATCTCTTTGCCAACCAAAATTCAAGGTTTTACCAACACCTGCATAAACACAACCATCACTTAAAGCTACAAAACAATCTCCTCTTTGAATCTTTAATCTTGAGTGAAATATTCTTTTATTTTCAATCATTATCTCGGTTTTATAGAACTCATAGTTCAAGTTATTTCTTAAAAGAATTACAGAAGGGTTATCATACTGGATAATCTCAACTTCTTCATTCTTGATAAAATGCATAACAGTAAAAGTGGAATAAGCAATATCTCTAGTTTTGCAAATAGGTAGAGTTTTAGCTATGGTTTCTATACAATCTGTTAAACTCATTCCTTGTGCTATCATTGTAGAGACAATCTTTGAAGTTAAAGTTGCTAGTATCGATGCTTTAACACCGCTTCCTAAGCCATCAGCTAAAACTACTATTTGATCTTTCTCTCCTTTGATATATTCAATATGATCTCCACAAAGATTTTCATTGTATTTTGATAAAGAGTCAAATCCAATATCTAAAAATATCTCATTCATGATCAATTTGCTCTTTCAACTTGCTCAAAGCTATTTTTGTTTCAGCTGCAGTTTCTCCTAACAAAGATGCTATCTCTTGAACAATTCTCATCTGTTTTTCTACAACTCTATTAGCAACATCAATAGTTTGTTGTTTATTGATTTCCTTAGATTTTTTATGATTTATTTCTTCTGTTATATCATTCATCAGATACATAATAATATGATAGTTCTTATCATATATTATTGATTCATCAACATGTTTAGAGTATTCAGCTAAGTATCTATGATTATTAAAAACACTTCTTTTGCTTAGCAAAACCTTTTTAAAGGGCTCTTCATCAAAAATCTTGATAATCTTTTCGCCTAATACGTCTTTTTTATTAGATATGTTGATTATTTTTTTTGCTGCATTATTTAATTGTTGGATTTCTAAATTTTCATTTAAAATTATAATCCCGCTTGGTGTATGATTCAAAACATTATGATAAAAGTTTTCAGCTTTTTCTTTTAGAAATGGTAAACACATCGAAATATTCGCTTTACCCTGAAAAATCGCTATCGCTTTCTCACGACAAGTATTATACCCGCATGAACCACAGTTCAACTCATCGATATGATTAGTTTTTCCCATCTCTTTCATTATCTCTACTATCTCTGATTCGTTAGGATACTCATTCTTCCTTTTGATAGTTTCAAATCTTTTCTCATAAAGTGGTTTATCAAGTCTAACAATATCATATTCCTTCTTCCCACCATAATTGATTACCTCTAGATAATCCCTTAAAGGAGTTTTATGATGTTTTTCCATGATCGGACCATTTATACAGCTTCCCATACAGCTAGACATCTCTATAAAACATTTTCCAAGATTTCCTCTTTGAATATCTTCTAAGACATTAATGCAGTTTTCAACTCCATCTACTGCGATATATTGATAATCATTTCGCCGTCTTGAAAGCGACTTAATTATCCCGCCTGTAGTCGGGAAAAATCTTGATTTAAAGCCATTTTCTTGTTTTTTATTAACATTGATAATGATATCATTTAACTCAAACCATTTACTAATCTCTTCAAAGGTCAAAACTGCATCAGCATAACCTTGATAGTAATCTGCCTCATCCTTCTTAGCAATACATGGTCCAATGAATACCACCTTAGCATTTGGATATCTTCTTTTAATATCTAATGCATGTGCTTGCATTGGTGAAATGATTGGCGCTAAAAAAGGCAAGAGATTTGGATAATATTTTTGTAATAACAAGTTGACTGAATGACAAGCAGAAGTTATTAAAACTCTAGGATTAAACTCATCTAAATAATCTTCATATTCTGTCTTTACCAAAGCCGCACCGATTGCTGTTTCTTCAACATCATAAAACCCAAGTTCCTTTAAAGCAAATCGTAAAACTTCAATATCAGCACCATTATAATTTGCAATAAATGAAGGAGCAAGCGATACAATCACCTGATCATTTTGTTGCAACAAAACTCTTGCTTTCTCTAAATCGCTGACTATCTCTTTTGCGTTTTGTGGACAAACAACATAACAATGACCGCATAATATACATTCATTTTTAACCACACTTGCTTGATTTCCAGAAAACTTTATTGATTTCACTGGACAATTCCTAATACACTTATAGCAATTTTTGCAGTTATTTCGATTTAAGGCGATAATCTCTGACATATTCTACCTCGCTTTATTTAACACTTCATCATTAAATATTTTCTCTAAATTATCCTTATTCATTGAAAATAGCTGGCTATCTATTTCAACACTTACACCTTTTTGACAATTTCCCATACAGAACCTGCCGCTAAGAACTACTTTATCCTCTAGCTGATAAGATTTAATAAGTTCTTGTAATCCTTGGACGACATCTCTTGCGCCTTTTAAATGACATGAACTACCAATACATACATTAATTTTCATAATCCACCTCTATAAACTATTTCTAGAATTAATAATTGACATTAAGAACTTCTTCTCTTGTTTCTTTGCTTTTAGCAATCTCGCAGAAGCAACCAAAGCCATCCATGATTTAACATAATTCTTACTTGTATTTGTTTTTTGACAATAGATATCCAAATAGAGTTCTGCCAGATTATGTTCATAATTCATTAAAAACTCTAGATATGTAAAAGCAGAATCTGCAGAAGCATTGCCAACTGTCGCATGAGCCCAATCAATTATGAAATACTCACCTTGTTCAGTCACGATAATATTCGTTGGATTGAAATCTCCATGACAAAGTTTTGTATGTTTTGGCATTGTTTCTAACTTTTGCCTTAACTCATATCTTGTCGTTGCTAAAAGCTCGGTTTGTTCGATTTTAAAATTGAGTTTGTCTTTAAGTTTTCCTAACATTAACACCTTAGTTTCATGAATCTTAATCTGTAAATTAACAAAGATTTCCATGTATTCATCGATATGTTCTTTGTCTTCAATCATCAATTGCTCTAAAGTCTTGCCTTTGATGTATTCGTATATTATTACCCAATGTCCATCTGAATTTGATACGGATAAGAGTTTAGGAACTAAAAGATCAGTTTCTTCTACTCTTGCTTGATTCAAAGCTTCATTCAAGACCTGAGCTTTTGTATAATTGTTGTGAAAGGATTTAATTACTTTATTACCATCTTTATAAATTGTCTTATCAGTTCTCACACCAATAATCTTTTCCATATTCATTAGATTACCACCAAGTCATTCATAAGTTTAATTAATATTGACAATGAAGAAGCCATATTTTCATTTCTCACAACAATTGTTTCAGGAACTTCTAAGATAATCGGAGCGAAGTTCCATATCGCTTTTACCTTACTTCTAACCAAAGCATCAGCTATAGTTTGTGCTTGATCTTTAGGGACGGTGATAATTCCGATATCAACATTGTTTTTCTTACAGATCTTTTCAAGTTCACTTAAATCCAAATACTCTTCTTTTATATCAAAAGCAGCCACAATCTTAATCATTTGTTTTGAAAAACCTTGATAGTGATAAAGCGCTTCTCCTAAGCGGCCCATGCCAATAATAACTGCTTTTGTCTTAGTGTTATAACCCATGTAATCCTTTAAATCTTTAAGTAAAGAATCAACAACGTATCCAATTTTTGGCTTTCCCCCACAACTTAACTTAGCTAAGTCCTTCCTAACTTGGACTTCCCCAAGATTTAGGGCATTAGCTAAAATTGTCGCTGAAATATAGTTTTCTTTAAAATTCTCTAAATATTCGATATAGCTTGGCACTCTTCCTAAAATTGCTTCATAATGACCATTCTGTACCATAATATCACCTCAATTTAATAATACCTTAAGCCAGAATTAAAATGAAATACATAATTGTTATATCGATATATCTTTATCGATATAATCATATAAATAAAAGGCTGACAACCCTTTGCCAGCCTAATGAATTACTATTCTTTTTTGATTTATCAGTTCCGTTAAGAACTGTTTGTCAATATCTTTTAGACGATAGTCTTTTTTGTATATCAACACATCTTTATAGATTTTCTTGCAATCAAATACTTCTTTTTCTACTAAGTTATGTTTATCCAATAATTCTTTAGGAACACGAGAACCCCACATATATGTGGAATGTATTGTTTCTAATAATGTGAACTGGGAAGCTCTTTCAAAAATGAAAATTCTTTTGTTTATATCTTCAGGTAACTCAATCTTCTTAACTTCAGTCATTGGTAAATCAGGTACATAGGGATCTGCATGAGCTATTTCAACAAATTCCAAAAGGTCTGAACCCATAATAACTTCCTTATTTGCTAAGCGATGATTTTTGGACATAACAACTATGGGTTTGAACTCAACAATCAATTCTGCATTTAAATCTTTATCCTTTAACATCAAACGATAATAATTGTCAAATTTGCTTAAATACCTAATGATTCCTAGATTATAGTGAGAGCTCAAAATGTTTCTAATAGCCCTTAAAGCATTAGTCTCTTTATAATATATCTCACATTTATTCTCGACTTCAAGTTTTCTAGCAAATTCAGAAAAAGCCTTAGCAATATAGCTAGACCTTGGAACTGAGATTGAAAAACTTACTCTTTCATTTGCGCAAGTATTATACAAGTTTTCAATCTCATCAACTTCATCAAGAATTCTTTTAGCATAATGTAAAAACTCTTCGCCTTTTACAGTTAACTTCATCCCTTTTGAACTACGCTCAAAAATCTCAATATTTAAAGAAGCCTCTAACTCCTTGATAGCTCTGCTCAAGTTTGGTTGAGACATGAATAGATTCTCAGCAGCCTGAGAAATTGAACTTGTTTTTGCGATTTCGCAAACATATCTTAAATGCATTATATTCATAGTTTAAATCACCACAATTATTATATCATATCATCAATACAAATTAACTTAGGAAAACACTTTCATTTCAAAAATCTTGACATCGGTAAAACTTGCCTTTATAATAGACCGAGTAAGAAAAACTTCATCAAAACATAGAGGTAGCGATGCAGATGAGTAACATAGGGAGCCGGTAGGCTAAGAACTATGTGAAAGGCAACCATCGCCGAATGCCTTGGCAGACATGTCAAAGCATGGGGTTACAGGAAAGACTTGTAACACTCCTATCATTATCTGATAGAGGCGCTAGAATCAATCCTTGATTTTTTTATAAGCGTCTTGATGACGCTTTTTTTTTCTGGGGTGTGGAGATAATAGTTGATTGAAATCTAGTTAACATGACTGTAACCATTTAAAATCAACTTTGATATAAGAAAAAAATAATGATATAATTAATAGTGCCAAACAATCAATAAAAAGGACTA
>Ga0334890_1003105_pt1 | contig 17499 bp, 13 predicted proteins | sample GraSluR1_MG_3_FD_207220 | JGI IMG/M metagenome (GOLD analysis project Ga0334890, IMG submission 207220) | Sludge microbial communities from methane-producing bioreactor in Wageningen University, Netherlands - Granular Sludge_31_08-R1 | ecosystem: Engineered > Bioreactor > Anaerobic >... | reverse complement strand
GTACGGGCTGCCGCCCACGTCATAGTCCGTCCACGTGTCGCCGTCCGGCTCCAGCGTGAAGCGGTCCAGCTTCCGCACAAGGTACCGCTCCCGGCCACCATCATACCGGAACTCGTACGCCCACAGCCGCTCATACTCCTGGGTCGTCCTGGTCCCCGCCCGCCGCATGATCAGGGCCTTGCGCGGCTGCAGGCCGTTGGAGTCCACGTCGGCAAAGCCGTGCTCGAGCGGATCGTCGTCATGGTTCAGCACCAGCACCATCGCGTCTTCCTGCCGCGTGTCCACGCAGTTCAGCGACCCACCGTCGTCCGGCTCACCCGGAAGCCACCCACCCGTCACGCAGTCCAGGTCCGGCGGCGGCCACCCCTGGCACCAGTCCGGCCACGTGCCGCAGTGATCCGACGGCATCCAGATCTCCCAGAGGGCCGGAAGGCTGGGCAGGTCGTAATCATCCCATTGCCAGCAACCCCACGGCGTCTCGTTCTGCCCTGCACAGTTGATGCCCCAATACGCCGTCCCGATCGTCCGCTGCCGCCCGCCTGTGCAGCCCGCTGCGCCTTCACCCGCCGCGGCGCCCTCTTGCATCCACGGCTCCACAAGGGCTTTTGCCGGCGCTCTCCTGATACGTTATTCTGCTTCGCTATCCTGCTCTGCCTGGCGCAATCCCGTTTTCTCCGCACTCACTTGAAGCTGTGAACGATACTCGATACGGCATCCCTGTAACCGTCAAACGTCCGAAAGAGGACCATAATCTCGCCGTTGTCGAAGTCAAAAGCCCACACGCTTCCGATGATAGTGAAACGGGTCAGGAAGTAAATCAAATCTGGAGATCGACGCGAACTGTTCACTGTCTCCACATCCGAGACGTCGATCTCCTGGCTTGCCGATCCGATCAACCACTCCTCGTAGGTTCCTCTCGTGCTCGCTTCATTAAGAAAGGATGCCACGGTGCGCTCGTCGTGAGAAAATTGCGAGAAGAGAGCTTCCCCACACTTGCAGACCTCAAGGTCGCCGAGACCCACAAGAGTCCCAAGCGAGCGTCTTGGGTACACATTCAGGAAGCCCATGTTTCCCGTCGCTTGAAGTACCCGGTTAACAAGGGCTGCATCCAACAACCCGATCGGGATTCGTCTGACATACCACCCTTTCCGCCAACTTGCACGGACAACAGCGCAGTTGTGGTCGCAGGATGAGAAAAGAACGTCTCCACCCTTCCCACGCGGTATCCGGAAATCTTGTCCTTTGCGCGGGTCGAACACGTCCACGCTTATGCCGGATCTGGTTCGTGATTCACCTGTCATGGCAGGAATCCGCCAATGGTCGTCTTAACCGGGACCGTTGCTGTGTCCGCATGCATTATAGAGGAATACCACCCGGCCGAATGGGACGCGGCCTCGTAATTGGAATGTGAATTCGCGACTTACCACCGCCGATTACGATTCTCCGCTGCCATTGGCCCCCCCCCGCCTTGCCCGGCCCGATCCGGAAGTAGCGGTTGCTGTTCAACCACCTCAAATGCCGGAACTTCGACAAATGTGAAGCGATTCCGACACCGCATGCCGTCAGAACGGCCTCCTCTGCAACTGTATTCAGAACCTGCTGCGCCTTCCTGACCTTCGCTGGATCGTCGAGCCAAGAATCATCTCCACCTGTAATCCAGAGGTACCCCTTCGCAACCCCAACCTTGAAATCAAACCAACTCAGAAGCCCGCTTGGATCCACCGCTCCCGTTGGCAAGCTGAATACATAGACATACACGTTCAGGCCGCCCCCTATCCCAATCGGATCCCGCTGCAAAAACCGTCCGGTCGCTGGATCGTAGTACCGCCATCCAACGTGGAGGAACGGCAGCACTTGGCCGATCCGGGCGCCGCACGCGCATCCGTTGCCGTCCCAGACGCTATTGTCCGGGCCCCCCGCGCCGTCCGCGTCGTGCTCCTGGTAGCCCCAGACGCCGGCGTAGCCGTAGCGCGTTTCGCCGGTGCCGGTCATCTCCACCAACTCCCCGAAGGCCGTATACACCCGCTTGGTGGTCACCGGCGGCGTGCCGCCCGACCGCATCGTCCGGAGCGTACCGATCTGGTCGCCGAACAGGTAATCCACGGCGCCGGTGGCCACCGACTGCTGGGCGAGACCGGGGAGATAACGCCGAAGCTCGGTCAAGCCGGCCGCTGACGCCAAGCGGTTCTGCCGGGCAAACGCTTCCGTGCGCAGATCCCCTCCGGGTAACTCACTCCTGGTCCGTGGGAAGAAAGGCTGCCATGTAAAGAACATCATGGCTCCCCGACACGCAACGCGGCGCAGCGGCAGGAAGGAGAAAAGCACAGGTGTTGGAACTGACCGTGTCGCTGCGCCATGTCCTCTTGCTCAGACCATACCACACGAAAACCGTCGAATCAAGAAAATAACGAGGTAATATCGGTCTTTCCGCGGACGACCGGGCGCGGATTCTCGTCACACGACATGCGGTGACGCACTCATAGCCCTGGTGACGACACGTCCAAACCGGTTCACCGCGCGGAGCACGCCCTGCGCTCTCTCGCAACGGCGAGCAGGCGACAGGATGGATGCCGACCGGACGTCCTTTGAATCCTCCGCGCCCTGGGCAATTCACCGCTCGCCATTCGCGATTTACTCCGCACCCTCTTGCCCGGTTCGGTTGGTTGACGGCGCTGCGCGCCCCCCGCACTGCAAAGGTGCGGATTCTTCGCGTCCCGCGCCAATTCCCCCGCCCGCACCAGCGCAAGTCCTTTGTCTTCGTGGCTCCGTCCCTCCATCGCTTGGGTTGCGGGCGTAGCCCGCGCTGAGCCCCAGCGTGAAGTGAAACCCGAAGGCACCCCGCCCGAACCCGCGCCGTGAGACTGAATCCGCCCTGGCGACACTGCCGCCACGAACCGCTCGAAGTGCGGACGGGCCGCACCACCCGGCCGACCGACCGACGTAAACCATGCCCCCTTTCTCCGGATCGCCTTCTCTCTTCTCCCCCGGTCCCTTCCTCGCTACAATCCCGCCCATGATCTCCCGTCTACACAGCGCCGCGTTCTACGGCATTGAAGGTTTGCCAGTCGAGGTGGAAGTGGACGTGGCCCATCGGGGCTTCGCGGGGACGGCCGTCGTCGGCTTGCCGGATGCCGCCGTCAAAGAGAGCATCGAACGGGTCCGCAGCGCCCTGGCCAACTCCGGCTACCAGTTCCCCCGCTACAAGACCGTCATCAACCTCGCCCCGGCCGACCTTCGCAAGGAGGGGCCCATTTACGATCTGCCCATGGCTGTCGGCATTCTGCTGGCCAACGGCGAGGTGGAATCCGACCTCACCGGCGACTACCTGATCGCCGGCGAGCTGGCCCTGGATGGCCGGGTGCGGCCCATCAAAGGCGCCCTCTCCGCCGCCATGCTCGCTCGGACGCAAGGGTACCGCGGCATCATCCTGCCCGCCGACAACAGCCCCGAGGCCGGCGTGGTCGAAGGCGTCGACGTGATTCCAGTGTCGTGCCTGGCGGAGGCCGTTGGTTTCCTCACCGGCCAGCTCCCGCTCGATCCTGTGTTCATCGATCTGGAGGCCGTCTTTGCGGCGTCCAGCCGGTACGATTGCGACTTCTCCGATGTTCGCGGCCAGGAGCACGTGAAGCGAGCGCTGACTATCTCGGCGGCCGGCGCCCACAACATGCTTCTGATCGGCCCGCCGGGCTCGGGCAAAACCATGCTGGCCAAGCGGCTGCCGACCATTCTGCCGCCGCTGACGCTCAACGAATCGCTGGAAACCACCCGCATCCACTCCGTGGCGGGCGAACTGAGGGCCGGCACGTCGCTGCTGGCCACCCGGCCGGTGCGCACCCCGCACCATTCCGCCAGTACGCCGGCCCTGGTCGGCGGCGGGTCGGTGCCGCAGGCGGGTGAAGTGTCGCTTGCCCACCACGGCGTGCTGTTCCTGGACGAGTTTCCGGAGTTCACGCGGAACGCCCTGGAGGCGCTGCGGCAACCGATGGAAGACGCCACGGTCACCATCGCCCGGGCGCACACCACGGTCACCTTTCCCGCGTCGTTCATGCTGGTGGCCGCCATGAACCCGTGCCCCTGCGGCTACTTCACCGACCCCCGCAAGCCCTGCAAATGCACGGCCCCACAGATCGACAAGTACCTGGCCCGCATCAGCGGCCCGCTGATCGATCGCATCGACATCCACGTGGAGGTGCCGGCCGTCCCGTTCTCCGAACTCCGATCCGACCGTGACGGCACCCCGTCCTCCGCCCTGCGTGAGCAGGTGGTCGCCGCCCGCCGGGTGCAGCGCGAGCGCTACGGCCACGACTCCACCATGCTGAATGGCCGGATGGGCCCGCGCCAGCTTCGCAAGTTCTGCAAGCTTGACGACGCCGGCGAGTTGATGCTCCGCCAGGCCATGACCGAACTGGGCCTGTCCGCCCGGGCCCACGACAAGGTGTTGCGGGTTGCCCGCACGATTGCGGACATGTCCGGCGCCGAGAGCATCGGCGCCGACCATTTGGCCGAAGCGATCCACTATCGACGGCTGGATCGGCAGTTGTAGATAGCGCTTCGTGTTCCGCCAAGGCTGAATCGCCCGAGTGCCGCAGGGCGTGCCGTGCGGCGGCAGGAGTTGGGCGCCGGCGCAGATAGAGCGGCGCAATCGTCAACCCCTTTTCGCATCAACAATTGGGCGACAACTCGGCCGGTCCGAACAGCATGGCGAATCAAGCCCTGCTTCATCTCCCTGTGATCGGCCGCGTCCTCCGGCGTTCTTTCGGGCGAATCGATGAAAGACGGCGTTGCATGGGAAGCACCGCGGTTGGTACCATGTTTACGCAGGAGACGGAGAGCTGCTGCCCGGGAAGCGGCCGGCAGGGACGTCTGCCGTCGCAGGGCAGTGCACGTCAGGAGAGGGAGATTGATCCACGGTTGTTCAACGGCGATGCGTGCGCGCACCGGCCCATCGTGCGTGTGGAGAGCGGCGGTTCGCTCTCAGGTCGGTCGCGCATGCTTCACGGGCCATTCTGATAGAGGGAGAGAAAACCATGCGTAGGATTCCATTACTTTTCGCACCAGGTATCGCCCTGATCGCATCCGTCGCGCAGGCACAGCTCATCGTGGGCAACGACCAGTCCGGGACGGCCACCATCTGGAACGTGGACCCCGTCAGCGGCGCCGCCGCCCCGCTGTACTCGAGCACCACCGCGGAGGCAAAGCCCTGGGGCATGGCCTATGACGGCGCGACCGACACGCTGTACTGGAACAACGGCTCGGCACTCTACAGCTCGCCCTTCGGTGCCGCCCTCACTCCGACCAACCTGGGCACGATGACCTTCAACGCGGCAACCATAAACTTCGTCGGCCTGGGTTTCCACGACGGCAAGCTGTATGGCACGCGCAACATCTCCACGGAGGCGGTGTACGAGATCGACCCGGTCACCCTGGTGGCCACGCAGGTCTACGTGTACCCGTCCGCCTTCGACTTCGGCGGGCTCGATTTTGACGCGACCAGCGGGCTGTTGTACGGCCTGAGCGATACCGCCCCGGCCGGCTCCTCCGTCGGGCTGTATCAGATCGACTACGTCGGGCAGTCCGAGACCTTCAAGGCCCCCTATCCGGCGGGGGAAACGGACATCGACGGCCTGGCCGTCCACAACGGTGTCGCCTATTACGTTACGGACGGCCCCAACACAACGCAGGCGTTCTTCTACAAGTACGACGTGACGACAGGCCAGTCGCTCGGCACGATCCGGTCACCCTTCACCGGTTCCGGAACGTTCTCCGCCGCCGCCTGGGTGCCCGAGCCATCTTCGCTGGTTCTGCTGACGCTGCTGGGGGTTGCCGCGCTGCGCCGCCGCTGACCGAGAGAGGAGTCGAGTCGAATCGAGCCTCGGGCCGCGCGGCTGCCTGTCGCGCGGCCCGTTGTGCCTCCGCCGTACGCTGGGCACGCTGGCCCGGCGCGGTCAATCCGCAGTCCGTCTCCTCGTGCCCACGCCGAAATGTGTCTGGAACTCCGCGAAATCTCGCAAGTCCACGTCGTCATCGCCGTCCGCATCGTGGTTGCGGCAAGGCGAGTCGAGCGGACCGCCATCCGGCCCCGCCGAGCACGCCGCGAAGCCGCCGTAGTCAAGCAGATCCACGTCGCCATCCGCGTCGTCATCGAAGAGGTCGCCGCCGGGCCACTTCGTGACCTTGACAGCGTCGGCCATCACGTATTTGCCGCTCTGCTGGGCCTGGTTCGTGAGGACCACCGACCCCTGGTCGGCGGCGAAATCGAAATCGCCGAGTCGGAACCAGCGACCGCCGTAGTACCGCTGATTCACTCCCACCGCTGTGGAGCCCGCCTCGTGATACACGCGATACGTCACGGTCGTGCCCGTCGACTTCTGCGGAGACCAGACGCACACCTCATACCGGCCGGCGGAGGGCACGTTCAGGTTCCAGGTTACGCTGGCAGTCGCGGTCTTCTGGCTTTGCGTGGCGAGGTAGCTGGCGCCGTACATATCGTAATCCACGCTCTGGTCGGTGACGAAGTCCCACGACCCGGCCACCACCACCGCCGGATCCGTGTTGTCGATCTTCCACTTGGGCGGGCAGCCGATGTGCAATTCCAGTTCGTCGATCAGCATCTCCGCGAACACGCCGAGCAGCGAGGCATCGTACGGATACGGCTGGTTGGGTTCGGGACCCTGAAACCCGTTGGAATACGCCGCCAGAATGAACGACCGGCCGTTCGGAAGCACGACGTAGGCGATGTCCTCGAGCGTGTCGTAGGCAAGGCCCAGCTTGTTCTCGTACAGCGAACCGGGCGGCAGTCCGAAGCCGAACTCGCTGTTGCCGCCCCAGCGATCGTGGGTCAGCAGACCGCGCATGTAGGCCGTCGCCCCCGGCTCGACGGCCCCCTTCACAATCTCCAGCATGAGCGACGCGCTGCACTTGGGCTGCATGCGATTCCCGCCGCGATAGTTGATTGCCAGGGACTCGGCCCCGTTGGGTGAGCTGCCTGAGTTCGTGGGATACGTCTTGTGCATCACGGTCTGGTTCTCGAGCAGGCCGCGCGAGGTGAGGTAGTTTTCCGTGAACTGGCGCTGGGCGTACCAGGCCCAGAAGGTGCTGTCATACGTGCTGGTGGCGTAGTTCGGCGCCCCGGTGATCGCATCCACTACCTGGCCGGTGGCGTAATTGTCTGAATCCACGATCATGGGCCGCACGCACCAGTCCAGGAAGTCATACGGATGGCCGTTGATTCGCGCCCAGTACATCGCCGACGCCAGGTAGCAGAGCTTCACGCAACTGGCGGGATACGCGATGGTGTTCGGGTTGTACGAGCCCCGCGACCAAGTGCCGTCCGGGTTCGGTACCAGGATCGTCACATCGAGGCGGCTGACGTACGGCTTGATGGCCAGGAAATCCGACCGGACCTGGGCGACGGCCTGGTTCAGGTTCGCGTCATCGAGAATCGTGAAAACCTGCGTGTCCGCCCGCGCGGACGACAGCAGCAGGAGAAGTGACAACCCCACCCCCGCCCGCCTCGAAACGCGTACAGTGTTCCCCATCTTCATGAACCGCCCTCCTCCGTGCCGGTGCTGCCCCGGCCACCCACACGCACAAAAACGCTGGCACACGCCTGCCTGTCATGGTACCAGATTGGCCGGCGGAACGGAAAGAAGGGGCGAGTGCCTGACTCGACATCACGCGGAACGGCCGTTCGCACCGGTCAGGGCAATCGCTGCCCGCACGCGGCGCCGACACGTCCGAAAACCGGATCACCCGCCTCAGATACCGCTGCCCTGCATGGCGTCCGCGCCGGCGCCACCGGACCGATCAGAGTAGCCGGACGTACACCTCCCAGATCGCCGTCACGAGCCCCCAACCGACGCCGAGGATCAGGGCCCACTTCCACAGCCCCGGCCACGCCCGCAGCCCGATCCAGGGGCCCCGGGCGTCGGGCAGCGTGTACACGGTCAGGTTTTCCAGGCGTTGCGGGTCCGGCGCCGGCTCCAGCCGGCTCAGGGCCAGCGTCGCGACAACGGCGTACGCGAAAGAGAGGAACCCCACGTACGCGAAGTTCAGGTCCGTCCACACATCCAGCGAAACGGCGAGGACCACCGCGGAGACCATCGACGCAAACGCGGCACGCGGAGTGGCCCGGCGTGAGAAGATGCCCACCACGAACAGCGCCACCACGACGCCCAGCACGTCCCCGAAAAAGGTCTGCACGAACGTCACGGCAGAGGCAAACCGTGGAACGATGGGAACCATCGCGACGGAAATGATCAGCACCGCCGCCTCTGCCAGCCGTGTAACTGCTTTGGTCTCCCTCTCGCCCGGCCCGCGGCGGATGAACCGGCCGTAGATGTCCTGCGTGAGCAGCGTCCCGGATGCGGTCGCCAGGCCGTCGACCGAAGAGAGCAGCGCCGCCATCATCCCCGCCACCAGCAGCCCGCGCGCGCCGACGGGAAACATGGTCAGCATCACCTCCATGAACGCCTCGTCCGGCTTCATCTCGGGCTGCAGCTTGCGCATGGCCACGCCGATGATGAACGTGGCGAAGCACGCGAGGTTCGCCAGAACCGCCAGCAGCAGCAGGCTTTTCTGGGCGTCCCGCTCGCTCCGTGCGGCCAGCAGGCGCTGGGCCGTGCCGAAGTTGCACGCCAGCCACGACACGCCGGCCACGGTGGCCCAAAGGACGACGGCGGGTGCGGGAAAGAACGTGCCCGTCGTGAAGTTCGCATCCATCGGCGGGATGAGGCTGGCGATCGGCGTGCCCGCGTTTCCCTGCACGCCCGACGCCGCGATCTCCGCCAGCCCGCCGGCCGCCGCCACGGCACGCCAAGCCACGACGCCCAGCGTGATCAGCAGAAACACGCCCTGGTAGACATCCAGCGTCAGCACCGTGCGCAGGCCGCCCAGGATGACGTACGACCCGCAGACCACCACAATGAACGCGACGCTCATCGGCAGCGACCACTTCAGGAGTTTGTGCAGCAGCAGCCCACCGAGGTACAGGGCGCTGGTCAGGATGATGATGAGAATCACCGCCATGAGCACCGAGAACAAGGCCCGGCACTGAGCGTTGAACCGTTTTTCAAGGTACTCCGGCGTCGTAACGATCCGCGTGCGCCAGTAAATGGGCACCAGGAACATCGCGGCAAACCAGCTTGTGAACCAGATATGAACGGCCGTCCATTGCAGAGTGTACAGCCCCCAGATGAACGCGATGCCCGCCATGCCCATGTACGTCGGGTCGACCGCAAAGGCGACCAGCGTGAGCGCGGTCTGCTTCCAGGTGAACGTCCGGCCGCCGGTAAGGAACTCGCGGGTGGATCGGTGGGCCGATCGCCGCGCCAGCACGGCGCCGGCCGCGAAGATGGCCACGAAGTACGCCGCGACAATCGCAGAATCGAGGTGTTTGATCACGGAAACCTCCGACAGCCCGCAGGCCCGCCGCCGTCAGGTACAGCATTGCGTTCAGACCGCGCCCGCGCGGCATTGTACCGCGAGTCAATGAGGATCAAAGCGGTCCATCCGTGCCGCATGGCCCTCTGCGCTGTTGACGACCGTCAGACTTACAGGCGCCCCCACATGCTTCGTCCAGAAGGATTGCGTTCCCCTTTCACGCATGGACCGCGCCGCTACAATACCGCCCGTGATGCAGGATACTCACCCCGTCGATCGCTGTCCGGAATGCCGTTACCCCTGGACCGGCCTGCCCCCTGAAGGCCGTTGTCCCGAATGTGGCTTACCCTACGATCCCGACACCACAGTGCGTCGTCCGTCGCGTCTTCCGGAATACGCCATGATCGCCATTCTTGCGTGCCAGACAGCCCTCGTTGTCCTCCAGATTCTCTCTGAGCTGGACCGGACGATTTCTCCCGCCGTCTTGGGTCTCACCGGAAGAACGATAAAACTGCCTCCGCGATGGCCTATGCTGGCCTGGTACGTGTGCGCGGTTCTCGGCTTTGCCGCGCTGATGACGTTCGTGGCGCTTCGAGCGCGCCGACCCTGCTACATTGCCTTTGATCGAACAGGCATGCGAGTGTGGACTGACTGGAACCCACGTTTTGCGCGGTGGGAGGAGATCAAACAATTGAAGACAAGCGGGTGGCTGTTCGACTACATCGTGCTTCGCAACGGCCGGCGCATTTTGCTGGGCAGGTCGTTCAACCGGGCCGCGCATCGCCGATTCATGACCCGGGCCAAGGCGTATTTCGAAGCCCTACGCGACACAGAAACGCCGCGATCGGCCTCTGGCGAAGTGTCGGCGTAATGATCGGCCACTCGTCAATACGACTCGAAGACCTGCTGATCGAAGCACGTCGAATCAAAGTGAGTCACCGTCATCAGCAGCTCGAACTCAACACCGGATGGGCCACAGCGGGGCCGATGCGGTCTCCGCCACCAGCTTGATGGACCATCGACAGGGTACGGTGATCTGAGGAATGAACGATCGGTCAGTATGAAGAGCGCTTTCGCTGCCACAGGGCGGCGCCCAGGATCAGCCAGGCCAGCCCGGCGGGTTCGGGAACGCGACCGCCCACCTTGTCGGAGCCCTCGGCGCCCGGGCCCACCTGCTGGAACCGCGCGATGGCAAACGGCCCGGGGGCGCCGTCGTAGAGCGTCTCAAACGCATCCCGCAGGGCGACCGGCGTCAGGCCGGTGTCTCCCAGCGAGAGCATCACGGACTGCCACTGTCCGGCGGTCACGCCGCCGTTGGGGTTCCCGCCCTCGAAACTGTGGTCGCTGGTGATCATCACGTCATAACCGCCCGCCGCGTTCATCCAACCGGGCGCCACGGACACGTTTCGATCCAGCACGTCGAAGTACGTGCTGGTTCCGCCGGATGCCAGCGAAGCCGCACTGACGACGGAAGGCACCTCAAACCCGAACGCCGTCAGCGTCGACCCGATCGCCGCCGGCGTGGTGTTCTGCACCACAATACTCAGCAGGTCGTGCGGCCCGCTCTCCGAGAACGTGAAGGTGAGGCTGGCCGTCGCCCCGGTGCTCTCCGTGGACCCGGCTGCCGGATCAATCCAGATCGTCAGCGACGCCGCTCCCGCCGGGCCGGCCAGCGCCCCAACCACACCCAGAGTCAGACATGCCCGAAGAAACGTACTCATCCTGAATCCCTCCCAGCGGCCGGCGGTGCGGCCTTCCTGCAGAATCAGCATATCATAGGAGGCAGGCCGGGCGGCCCTCCACCGTCGCGCGAAAATTGCCGCCGCGGCCCAGCCGTCCGATAGTCGGGTTCCCGATTCGGAACAAACGGGGTGTGCCAGCGAATGACACCGGGCATGCGGTCCTCGGTTATCAGACGCACGGCGCGGCGAGGCCCGCGGGCGGGGAAACGCCCCGCGGGCAGGAGTCGTCCACACGCCCTTTCCATCATGCGAATGCCGGCCGAAACCGTGCGGCACGGGAGAGAACAGGAATGTGCGAATGAACCGGGGACGAGCCCCGGCCGCCGAAAGGTGCCGAGAGATCCGGGTCAGCAACGGCGCAAGAGCTCGCCGGCAGCCGCGGCGTTCGGCAGCCCGTCCGGACCATACAACTCGCCAAGCTCGAACCGTTCCAGAATCCGGCGTGCCGACTGCACCTGTTGCGCCGTCGCCTGCTGCCGCCAGGCCCCGATGACGTCTCTCCCGGTGCGAATCGCGCTGTTCTGATCGGCCAGCGGTGAGGGCCGCTCCACGTGCCGCAGTACGTCCCGGGAGTAGCTTCGGCCGATGAAATGAAACAGCCGAGGCAGCTCATCCGCCGGGTTCAACCAGACGTGCTCGTAGAAAAGCACGTGAATCTCTCCGCTGCGAAACTGCCGAAACGGAACGTAGGTCTCGAGGCACCACAGCAGAACGAACCACTCGAACGGGTCGTGCGTGATCTCCATGAGCGGCCGAAACGGCTCAAAGAACTCCGCCATCAACGCCGGTTGAGCGAGGATATCGTCGATCTGCCTGCCCTTCCAACCCTGCCGCACACAGGAAAGAGCCACCGGCACGGGATGCCGAACGAGCAGGACGATCGGCACGCCTGGAAAACACTCGTGCATCCACCTGAGCAGGAAGTTCGCACGGATCATCTTCACCAGACGCCGACTCACAACCCGCTTGCGATTGAACTGATCCGCCCACGGATCCCGAATGCGTCCGCTCAGGATGGCCCGCATGGAATCGAGAAAGACAGGGTCTCGAGAGTCAAGCGGTAGGTACTGTCGGGTGCGAAAATGGGCGACCGCGGGCACCTTGGCAATGTGAAGCGGCTCGAAGATTACCCGATAGGCGTTGTCGTGATTGATGAGATTCCCGATCCAGGTCGTCCCGCTGCGCCCCGAACCGGCCAGCACCACCGCACGACGCCAGTCGCGGTTCCAGTCGAGGAACAGCCTGCGCGGCGAGAAGGCACGTGCGAAGCGGCGCCGGTAGTCGGAAAACGCGGCCATTGGGTTGTTTCCTTCTCCGCCGGCACGTATGCGGCGTTCTCGCGCCCTGCCGGTAGTCGCGTTGCCTCGGCCGGACGCCACTCCCGGAAGCACAGCCGGCGTCAGGTCACCCTGCTCACCTTGATTCGAAACCTCCTCCGCCCCTTGTCCCCGGTGACACCGGACGGCCGGCTTCACCCGCCCAGCCCGCCGAAGCGCCGCTCCCGACGCGCATAGGCCCGGATCGCCGCGAACAGCGTGTGCGTGTCGAAGTCCGGCCAGAGCACGTCCGTCACGTACAGCTCCGCGTAGCTGATCTGCCACAGCAGAAAGTTGCTGATCCGGTACTCCGACGCCGTGCGGATCAGCAGATCCGGGTCGGGCAGTTCCGCCGTGTACAGCGACTGCGACACCGTCCGCTCGCCAATTTCATCCTCGCCCAGCTCTCCGGCCTGCACCCTCCGCACGATACGCCGGACCGCGTCCACCAGCTCGCACCGCGATCCGTAGTTCAGGGCCAGCCCCACCTTCAACCCTCGGTTCTGCCGCGACAGGGCGACCGTGGCGTCCAGCTCCGTCAAGACGGAGTCCGGCAGACCCTCACGACGCCCGATGTGGATGAGCCGGATGTCGTTCTCCATGATCTCCTCGCGCTCCGCGATGAGATACTGCCGGCACATCTGCATCAGAAAATCCACTTCCTCCTTCGGCCGCTTCCAGTTTTCCGCGCTGAAGCTGTACAGCGTCAACGCTTCCAGCCGCAGTCGGGCACAGGCCGTGGTGATGTTGCGGACCGCCTGGACGCCCCGCTCGTGCCCGCAAATGCGCGGCAGGTTCCGCTGGCGGGCCCATCGCCCGTTGCCGTCCATGATCACCGCAATATGCCGCGGCAACTGCGCCCGCTCCAGGCCCAGCACCTCGCGAGGATCGTACGGCTCGTTGGAAGGACCCGACATGAATGCCACCGAAAGAAAGGGGACGCCGGCCGTCCGGCCCGGTGCGTCTCAGCCGTCTGTCCGCTCTCGTTGAATCGTCTGCGTTCGCTCCGGCCCCACGCTGATCAGCGTCACCGGGACCCCCACGAGAGCCTCGATCCGCTCCACGTACGCTCGTGCCTCCGCGGGAAGGTCCTCGTAGCGCGCCGCCTCCGGCAGATCGCCCGACCAGCCCGGCAGAAACTCGAACACCGGCCGTACTCGCGCATAGTCGTCTGCGAGGGCCGGCGGGCCGCCGATCGAGCGCCCGTCCAGCTCGTATCCCACGCACACCCCGACCTGCTCCATGCCGCTGAGCGTGTCCAGGTGCATCAGGGCGATTTCGCTGATGCCGCTGAGCCGCGCGCTGTATCGCGTGGCCACGGCGTCAAACCAGCCGCACCGCCGCGGCCGGCCCGTGGTTGTCCCGTACTCGTGCCCGCGCTCCCGAATCTCGTCTCCGGTCGCGTTCTTCAGTTCCGACGCGAACGGCCCGCTGCCCACCCGCGTGGCGTAGGCCTTGGTCACGCCGATCATTCGCTGCACCGTCCCCGGGGGCACGCCGGCGCCCGGGGCCACCCCATAGCCCCCCGTGCTGCTGGACGTTACGAACGGGAACGTGCCGTGGTCAATGTCCAGCAGCGTGCCGTTGGCGCCTTCAAACAGCAGTCGCCTGCCCGCTTCCAGGGCCTGCTGCAGATACGCCGTGCTGTCGCAGATGTGCGAACGCAGCCGATCCGCGGCCGCGGTCACCTCGCTCCACACCGCGTCGAAAGTCAGTCCGCCGTCATCGCCGTACACGGCCCGCAGGGCCGCACGCCGGGTATGTACGATGACGTTCAGCCGTTCGCGCAGATTGTCCAGCGCAAACAGGTCACAGACGCGGACCGCGCTGCTGCGGCGCATCTTGTCGGCATAGCACGGCCCGATGCCCCGGGCCGTGGTCCCGATTCGGTCCGCCTCCGTCGCCGCCCCCTCGCTGAGGCGATCCTCGATCTTGTGATACGGCATCACCAGGTGCGCCCGGTCGCTGAGCTTCAGGTTGTCGCCGATCGACACCCCGCGGGCGACCAGCCCGTCGATCTCCTGGCACAGCGCCGTCGCATCCACCACCACGCCCGGCCCGATCACCCCCACTGCGTGATGATGCAGAACGCCGCTGGGCACCAGGTGCAGGGCGAACTTCTCCTGCCCCCGGCACACCGTGTGGCCCGCGTTGGCCCCGCCGTTGTAGCGGACCACCACGTCGAAATCGCCGCTGAGCAGGTCGACGATTTTGCCCTTGCCCTCGTCGCCCCAGCCCAGACCGATGACGCACGTATGCCTCAGACGGGTTCCTGGCACCTGGGTGTTCTCCTGCCGGGTGAATCGATGACACGAAAACGGGGCCGCCGCGGGCCCCGCCTCAAACGCCGTCACCGTACCCTCATCCGTTGCGCATGTCAAGAACAACACGCGTCGCCGGACCTGACGAAGGCTCTGCTTCCCTTCCGCCCTGAACCGGCGGGACCTGCGAACTCAGGCGCCTCCGAAGTTCACCTGCAATACCCCGAAATCACGTAACGTCACCGGGCCGTCTTCATCCAGATCGAAACACGCACAACCCGGTGGTGTCGGCTGGGCCGGACCCGCCAGGCAGGCCTCAAAGCCAATATAGTCATTCAGGTCGACGTCGCCGTCGCCATCACAGTCGCCGAGAGCCAGGCCCCGTGTCTCGACCGTCGCGAAGCCGCGCGTGCCCCCATCCAGGTCCGATCGCGCACTGACCACAACCGAGTCCAGCAACCCCACAACGCCCTCCGGCACCGTGACGGACACCTGCACCGGCTCCGTCTGGTCCGGACTCAACAGCTCCGTCTGGACCGGCGTCACCATGGTAGGCCACGTCGCCCCCTCATGCAGCACGGCGTACGATGTCGCCTCGGGCCCCGTGTTCTTCAGAAGGAAGTCCACGACAACCGTCCGCCCCGCGAAACCGCCGGCCGCCACGTGCGCGGGTGTCAGCGAGATGCCGGGATCGCGCCGGGACGCGTCCACGTCGGCATCCGCATCCGCAGCCGGCCCCCACACAAGGCTCCAGGCCTCCTGATCGCCCTTCAGGTAGAGTTGGAAGAACGCCGTCAGCGTGCGCCGCGTGATTGCCAGTTGCGCCGCCCGCGAAATCGAGCCGCTGTCGCAGAACAGGATGGAGCTGTCCAGAAACCCGCAGTGATATCCGCCCCGGATCAGCGGCAACTGCCGCGGTGCCGAGGCATTGTTGTACATGGCCAGACTGTTCTGCTGCCAGTTGGTGATACCGTCGGAATCGCCCGTCAGCAGGCAGATCGGTACGGATACGCTCGCCACGGCCGAGATGGCCGACGGGTTCGTCTCATTGGCGGCCAGCGTCACCAGCGCCCGCACACGCGTGTCGGCGGCCGTCGCCAGAATGCTCGCCCCGCCGCCCATCGAATGCCCGCTCATGCCGAATCGTGCGATGTCGACCTGGTTGAAGAGAAACGACCCGGCGTCCGTGTTCTCCGTTTCCAGGTACGTCAGGCACAGGCTCAGCTCCTGAGCGTACGTCGCGTGGTTCGGGAGCAGCCCCAGGCTCGATTCCGTGGCCATCACCAGGTAACCCCAGGACGCCAGATGCTCCAACGTGCTGCGATATCGCTCCGGGTCCGTCACAAACCCGTGCCCGAACGAAATTGCCGGGTACGGCCCTTCGGCGGGATCCAGCGGTGCGTTCAGCCCCCCCGTCAGCGCCGGGTAGTACAGCCGCGATGTGAAGCTACCCCCGCCCGGACGCGGAACGGACACCGTGCGCTCTCCCACCGCGTGCGGCCCCGGCTGGCCATACTCCGGCGCCGCTGCCAACCGCACAGGGGCCGCCGACAAGGTCATCGCGACGGCGGCAACCCACGGTCGAACCCGACACCACTGCCTGTTCCCACGCTTTTTTCTCGAGAACACAGCCACCATGTTCTACTCTCCCACTGGAAGCGGCGTGCCAACCGTACTGCGCAACCGTCCGCCCGGAGCGGCCACGGCATCTATGCCCTCTCGCCTTCCTCCGGCCACAATTGCCTGAGCGCATGTGCGTACCACGCCTCACCCCAGCGATGCCGACCGTACAGGCAGATCGCCCCGACGCCGATCGGAGCGACGGGGGCGGCCTGTCGGATGAAGGGCACCAGGGCGTCCGGCTCGTCCCGCACCGGCTCCAGCGACACGTGCTCCTGATGCGGATCGTCGACGTCCAGCCGGCCCAGCAGCGCGCCGCAATCCACGCGAAGCCGAATCTCAAACAGAAGCTCCGGCTGCCAGATCTCGTGATCGTGAATCAAGCCGACGCAACTTGTGCATTCGATCTCCTCAGCCTCCACCCGCAGCTCCTCCGCCAACTCACGATGCACCGCGGCAAATGCGTCAACCGACCCATCGGGCCGGAGGTCGGCTGCCTCCAGCGCTCCGCCGAACGTGTGCAGGTAGCCCGCGTGCCAGGCCACTCGGTGACTCCGCCGCCCGTACACCAGCCATCCGTCGGCCGTAATCACCGTGCCGGTGGTGCCGATCGGGTTGGCGAACCGCTCACGTCCGATCTCGTCGATCCGCGCCCGGCTGTACAGGTTGGTGCCGACAAACTCGCGGAAATTCGTCGGCCCCGCGTCGATATGCAGCATCCCGTTCCGGATCGAATGCCCCCGCCATCGGACGAGCGGCCCGTTGTACAGCATCGCCCCTCGTGCCGCACAGTCCGCCGCGGCGGACTCCCATGCCGAAGCGATGGCCGCCTCCAACTCCTCGGTGGTGGGCCGCGGGTTCGCCTCCCAGCGCACGCAAACCTGCCCGGGCCCAAACCGCCCAAACGCGTCCACCGTGAAACGCGCTATCGCCTGCGTCATGCGATCAGTCGTACGCTTCCTGGAACGCCGCGAAGTCGCCCAGGTCCACGTCGCCGTCCACGTCGAAATCGAACGCCTCGCAGCCGATCTCCACCGGACCGGCGTCCGGACCGGTCAGACAATCCGGCATGCACGCGAAATCCTCCCCGTCCACGTCACCGTCGCCATCATAGTCCCCGAACGCCGGCGACAGCACGCCCCAGACCTCGATGTCGTCGATGTTCCAGCCGGGGTAGGT